>ERZ795048.1938-NODE-1938-length-17525-cov-6.557985_pt1 | contig 17525 bp, 19 predicted proteins | sample MGYA00375132_ERZ795048 | MGnify/ENA primary metagenome ERZ795048 (study PRJEB30177, sample SAMN05720225) | activated sludge metagenome | isolation source: Anaerobic digester | place: Hong Kong | collected 2014-12-17 ...
TCAGGGACTGAGGCGTTACCCCGCAACGAAGTGAGGAGTACAAGCCGAAGGCCCGGCCCGCAGCGCAGGTAAACGAAGCGGGCAGGCCTCGTTCTGCCCGTAAATGAAACGGAGCATGCCGGGAACAACCCCTGTATATGATAGGGATGCGCGAAGGGAGACGCCCATAAAAAAAACAATTTGCAATTATTGCTCCATTATACTATTATTACAGTAATTTAACAGAACCATAATTTCATTGTGTGAATAATATTCTTGACATATATCAGTCGGGGTAGACGATTCTTTTTGGTTTATTTTTTTACTCATAATCTTTCCTCTGGAGTTTTTAATGAGCTTTGAAATCTTTCTACAGCATTTTTCAAATGCGCTCTCCCTGGGTAGTTTATACGCTCTAATAGCCATAGGATATACAATGGTTTACGGAATCCTGAGACTTATAAATTTTGCCCACGGCGATATCTTTATGATTGGGGCCTACTTCGCTTTTTATGCTCTTACCACGTTCCTGATGCCCTGGTGGGTAGGCTTTATTGTTGCAGTTGGGCTCACGGCCCTTTTCGGTATGTCGATTGAAAAAGTGGCATACAAACCTCTCAGGGATTCTCCGAGGGTATCTGTACTTATATCTGCAATTGGTGTATCCTTTCTGCTTGAAAGTCTCGGTGTTGTTATTTTCGGCGGGATTCAGAAGGCTTTCCCTATTCCGGATCTTTTCGGTGAGATCATTCATCTGGGCGGCGTTTTAATTGTAAGCGTTAACTTCTATATACCTGTCATAGCTTTTATCTGCCTTGCCGGACTCATGTATCTTGTGAACTTTACAAAAACCGGTATGGCGATGCGGGCTCTTTCCAAAGATCATGAAACAGCCAGGCTCATGGCTATTGACGTTGACAGGATTGTTTCTTATACATTTGGCCTTGGCTCTATGCTCGCTGCAGTTGGAGGAATTATGTGGGGGATGAAATATCCTCAGCTCTATCCTCTAATGGGACTTATGCCGGGACTCAAATGCTTTATCGCTGCTGTTGTGGGCGGTATAGGAAACATCACCGGCGCTGTTATCGGCGGTCTTGTTATCGGTTTTATCGAGATAATGACTGTTGCATTCATGCCTGAACTTTCAGGCTACAGGGACGCTTTTGCATTTATCCTGCTTATTATAATTCTCCTTGTGAAACCGAGCGGTTTAATGGGAGAGAACCTGACTGAGAAGGTTTGATATGGACATTGAACAGAAGAAAAAAAGAAGAAAACTTTCAATTGCCGTAATTATTCTGGCTGCGGCTTTATTATACCTATTCACGCTGATTTTTGATTCTTACCAGTTGAGGATTGTCAATCTCTGCGGTATATACATTACCCTCGGTTTAAGCCTCAACCTTATTTACGGCTTTACGGGACTTTTTTCGCTGGGGCACGCCGGCTTCATGGCTGTGGGCGCATATACCACGGCTCTGCTTACTATGCCTCCGCAGCTTAAAGAGATGAACTATTTCCTGGAGCCGATAGTTCCATGGCTTGCAAATACTGAGTGGAGTTTTCTCCCGGCACTGCTTATGGGGGGATTGCTCGCCGCCGTTGTCGGTTTCCTTATCGGGGCACCGGTTCTGAAACTGAAGGATGACTACCTTGCAATTGCCACTCTCGGTTTTGCTGAAATTATCCGTATCGTTTTCACAAATACTCAGAGTCTGACCAACGGCCCTCTGGGGCTCAAGGGACTACCGCCATATACTACTGTATGGTGGTCATGGGGTATCGCCCTGGTTTCTCTCCTTTTCATGGTCTTTCTTTTTAAGGGGAGTTACGGACGTGCCTTTATAGCAATCCGTGAGGATGAGGTTGCTGCCGAGGCAATGGGAATAAACCTTTTCAGGCATAAGATTCTTTCATTTACCATCGGGTCTTTCATGGCCGGTATCGGGGGAGGGCTTCTTGCCCATCTCATGGGTACCATTGACCCTCTGATGTTCAGGTTCCTTCTTACTTTCAATATTCTTCTTATAGTTGTTCTCGGGGGGATGGGGAGTATAAGCGGTTCCGTTATTGCAGGTATTGTTATTACGGTGCTTATGGAGTATCTCCGTTTTCTTGACGGTCCCATGGACCTGGGGCTTTTCAAAACCGACGGTATACCCGGACTCAGAATGGTTATATTTTCGATTATGCTCATGATTGTCATTCTCTTCTTCCAGAAGGGGCTTATGGGTAACAAAGAGCTTAGCTGGGATTTTCTTCTGAAAAGAAAGGGGGCCGCTGACGGTGCGGCTGAAGGTGAATAATCATGTATATACTTAGAACTGATAACATAACCATGAAATTCGGCGGCCTTGTGGCTGTTTCAGATTTTAATCTTGAGCTGAAACAGAATGAGATTGTGGGCCTCATCGGCCCTAATGGTGCGGGTAAGACCACTGCTTTCAATATGATTACAGGGCAGTACACTCCCACTGAAGGTTCAATCTTTTTCAGAAACAAGGACATCACAAATTACAGGCCTTTCGAGGTTACACGACTCGGGGTTGCCCGTACCTTTCAGAACATTAAGCTTTTCAAGGAGATGACTGTACTTGAAAACGTTCTTGTGGGTAATCACCTGAGACTCAAGTCACCGCTTCTTTTCTCCGTACTGAGGACCCCGAGGTACAGAAAAGAGGAGAAACATATGATTGAAAAATCGATGAACCTTCTGAAAGACATCGGACTTGATGATGTGATCAATGAGAAAGCCTATTCCTTACCCTACGGTAAACAGAGGAGACTGGAGATAGCCAGGGCCCTTGCAACCAACCCTGACGTTCTGCTTCTCGATGAACCTGCTGCGGGTATGAATCCCCAGGAGTCCCTTGATCTGATGCATTTTATCCGTGAAATCAGGGACAGGTTTGATCTTACAATCCTCCTTATCGAACATACGATGCAGGTGGTAATGGGTGTCTGTGAAAGAATATATGTTCTTGACCACGGTATAACCATTGCGGAGGGAAATCCTGAACATATTCAGAACAACCCGAAAGTTATTGAAGCTTACCTGGGGGTAAACTGATGCTTAAAATTAAAGATCTCTATGTTAATTATGGCGGGATTAAGGCCCTTAAGGGTATTAATATAAACGTTCCTGAAGGAAAGATTATCACACTTATCGGTGCAAACGGGGCAGGGAAGAGCACAACACTCCGTACTGCTACAGGTCTTGTTAAATCTGCTTCAGGCAGTATCGTGTATAATGACGTTAATATAACAGGGAAGAAAACCCTTGATATAGTTAAAAGCGGCATTGTTCTTGTTCCGGAAGGCCGAAAGATTTTCGCAAACCTCACAGTTTACGAAAATCTTGTTCTCGGTGCGTATGCCAACAGGAACAAGAAACAGGTGAGTGACGATATGGAACATGTCTTCACCCTGTTCCCCAGGCTCAAGGAAAGGATAAAGCAGAAGGCAGGGACATTCTCAGGAGGTGAGCAGCAGATGCTTGCCGTGGGAAGGGCCCTTATGAGCAAACCTAAACTTCTTATGATGGATGAACCTTCACTTGGTCTTGCTCCGCTTATTGTTAAGAATATCTTCGAAATTATCAAAGACATCAATAAACTCGGTGTAACCATACTTCTTATTGAACAGAACGCCAAGGCAGCCCTTGAGATTGCGGATTACGGCTATGTTATGGAGACCGGGAATATCGTTCTTGAAGGTTCGGGATCGGATCTTCTCAATAATGACGATGTCAAGAAAGCATATCTTGGAATAGCATAAACGGACAGGTTATGGGTAAAGACAAAAGATCTGTACTCATAATATATACAGGGGGTACAATCGGGATGATTAAAGATCCCGGTTCAGGCTCCTACAAACCATACAGTTTCCAGGGACTTCTAAGAGAGGTCCCTGAACTTTCAAGATTCGGTTTTAATCTTTCCTCAATTGAATTTGAAACACCAATCGATTCTTCTGCGGTTACTCCTGATACCTGGATTAAACTCGCCGGGATAATTTATGATAATTATGAAAAGCATGATGGTTTTGTGATTCTCCACGGAACGGATACCATGGCCTATACAGCCTCGGCTTTAAGCTTTATGCTGGAGGGGCTTTCAAAGCCTGTTATACTTACCGGATCACAGCTTCCGATAAATATGCTCCGCACTGACGGAAGGGAGAACCTGATATCCTCAATTGAAATTGCCGCCGCTAAAATAAACAGGCGGGCAGCTGTGCCGGAGGTCTGTATCTACTTTGAATTCAGGTTGTGCCGGGGCAACAGGACAATTAAAAGAAGTGCCGAGCATTTTAATGCCTTTGAATCTCCGAATCTTCCTTCTCTTGCGGAGGCGGGAATTACCATCAACTATAATGAAAGGATAATCAGGAGAAGCAGATCCGGGAAAAAACTGAAAATAAATACCTCTGTTGACACAAATATTGTAATTTTTAAAATTTTTCCCGGCATGAACCGCAGTGCTGTTGAAGCGGTAATTAACATTCCAGGCCTTAAAGCCGTTGTGCTGGAAACCTACGGTTCAGGAAACGCCCCCCTGGAATCCTGGTTTATCAGTCTGATTACAGAATCAGTCAAAAGGGGGCTTGTTGTAGTTAATATAACTCAGTGTATTTCAGGCAATGTTGTTATGGAGAGATACAATACCGGTATCGGCCTTCTTAAAGCCGGTGTCATAAGCGGAAGCGACCTTACAACTGAGGCTGCTGTAACAAAGCTGATGATACTATTCGGGAAATACGGCGACAGGAGGAGGGTTATTAAAAACTTTCAGAAAGATCTCGCAGGTGAACTGACACTTTCATCGCTAAAATAATTCACTGCATCACCGGTCGATTTGAATTTTGCAAGAAATTCAAGGGTGTTGATAGTGGGTGTAACAAATTTCATCCTGCCTTTACGGTACTTGCCCAGTGCATCCCCCGGTGTCATCCATTCAGAACTTATAAGCTCGTCCCCGTCATGACAGGTTTTCTGCTCAGCCGGTGAGATAGCGACAAAAAATCTTGTATCATACCTTATGGGGGAGTACACAGGCGTGACCCACCGTGTAATATAATGAAGGCTTTTGAATGAGGGTTCAAGATTTTCCTGGAGAAGCATCTGTGACATGGAAATTTCACCTTTGAAAACCTTTTTGCGGTACAATGAAAATCTTTCATGAACATCAGGAGCATCCATTGAAAAATATGTTCCATGGGAATCAGCCAGAAGTATACCCGACTCTTCAAAGGTTTCCCTGATTGCACACATCACATGTGTTATATAGTTTATCTTATCTTCTATAAAATCAAGGTTTAACCCGTCTATGTATTGATCAAAATTCCGGCACTGGGGAACATCATTTTCATCAACAGCACCGCCGGGGAAAACATGATATCCCGGAAGGAACCTGTCATCAGGATGTCTTTTCATCAATAAAACTTCAATGTCATTCAGTGATGATGAATCCCTTATAAGGGCCACCGTTGCTGCTTTACGTGGTTTTGAGAATATAGTCATTAATCAATGTCAATTCCAAGTTCGGATGAAATCATCTCCAGATCAATATTGTGCTTGTTCAGGACATGTTTTTTCAGTGCCGGAAGATTATCAAGTGATAAAGAGGCCTGATAACAGTTTTTTATGATTCTTTTCAAATCATGAGGAGTGCATATATCTGAATAGGTTCTGAATATACTTACCGCGTGATCAAAAACAGATATTACTTTATTCATCTCTTTTTTCTGAATATAAATATCTGAAAGTTCACTGCATCCTTCAATTATCGCTTTTACGTTAATAGCTTCCGGCTCAACTGTATCTTCATGGGGATCTATCTTTATAAGCCTGAGGTAAAAACCCGTTGCTGTATCAGGTTCATTTAATTTGTGATGATAAAGATATCCCAGTCTGAATAGTGCAAGTATATACCTGTCATTGAGTTTTACGGCATTTTTATAGGCGTTTATTACAAACATGGGATCTTTATGGACCGGAAAGTTAGAACCGAGCATAAACCATGCTTTTGGGGATTTCTGGTGACCGTCTTTCATTTCCACGGCCCTGTTCCGGGCCTTTCTGTCATTTTCATTAAGCAGAGATATTCTTTTTGTGAAACTGTCTCTGAGCTTTCCCGCTCGCTTTCTGTATTTCCTGCTTCCGGAATATTTTATAATATCTTCATACCTGTCAAGGGCGGCATCTTCATATTCCGCATCGGAAGTCAGGTACGCAAGCCTGTCATAAACCCTGGCGAGTAGAAGATTGACCTCGTCATTGTCATAACCGTGGTGTTTCATCTTTGCAAGGATCGTGATTGTTTCATGAAGCCTGTTTTTTCGATAAAGTGATTTCGCTTTGCGTAGAAGCTTACGGTGATCAACAACTTTAATATTTTTGGAGTTGTATGAATTCATATTTAAATAAAATCTATCCGAATTTAGTTATTAAATGATTCCGGAACAAATAATTACTGTTACCCCGGCCTGAAGTCTGAATTCTTATAACAGAATTACAATTTGGATAAAATCACCGTGACTATATTAAATTGATCGGCAATTAATCGATATTGTAAAGGAAAAATGGATTGAGGAGGGTAAATCTTTTAAAATAAAAAACCGGAGATAGTTAATTCTCCGGCAGGTTGGAATTTATGGAATGTTCTATATTTAATCGACACAAAGTCGCAAATCAATTCCCTTAACAGTAAGTTCTCCGAAAAAAAGGAATTTACTGTAGCCTATTGTTATTTCATTTCGGGAGTCTGGAGTTATTTCTCTATTCATCCACACTGTAATGCCGTCAAAATTATATTTATCATAAATAGATTGAACTGCTCCTGCAGGTTTTCCCGCGCTAACTGCCGGGACCCGGCTTGAAACCATCCGGGTAGGTGCTCAACCGCCGCAGGCATGATAGGATTCGAATGTAACTCTTACGTCCCCGCCCTTTTTTTTGATATAATCTTTTGCAGAATCTTCGATAGTTATTTTCATGGTATCACCAGTTATTTTAATAATTTAGCAAACACTTTATATGTTGAATTTATCAGTTTTTAGTTAAAAATTAATTTTAATATTTACAATTTTTAAGTATTTAATTTTAAAATAATAATTCAGTAAATAACTTAAGTTAGGCATTTATTATTAACATTTATCATATTAATCGGTCATTGCGAGGAGCTTAAGCGACGAAGGCCGCTCATCTGCATCCGATTCTCAGGATGAGGTTCGTGTCGCCCCGGCACAGGAAGTGCTAAGAAGGGGCGACCATGCAGTTGCGGCACTAAGACATCCATGTCTGTTGCATTCTGTATTAAAAACAGATTGCAACGCTTCCTCCGGTCGATCGCAATGACATAATTTAAATAATTATGATATTTAAACCAATAATCCTGTTATCAATGTTAAATTTCGCCTAATTCAAGTAAATAATTATTTTTAAATAATCTGAAAATATTAAATTACAGTCCGGATTATACTGATGATAACAATAGATTTCGAATGTGTAAATCAACATAAATTTGAAGGATTTTTCAGGGACTACGGTGCGTACAGGGAACAGCATGATAAAGGTTTAATTCAGTGCCCGCTCTGTGGAACAAATGAGGTGAAAAGAATATTTTCAGGATGTTCAATACAACCGAAAAAATCATCAGATAAAACTTTAAAAAAAGAGGATTCCGGATTCCTTGAAAAACTTAATGAAATCAGCAGGTTCGTTCAGGATAATTTTGAAAATGTCGGGGAAAAATTTGCTGAACGGGCAAGGGCGATGCACTATGGTATAGAAGAGGAAAAAAGTATATACGGTAAAACCTCTCCCGTTGAAGCTAAAGAGCTGATTGATGAAGGTATTGGTGTGATGCCGATTATTGATACTGAAAAGATAATAAACTGAAAATGCTTCAAAAATTGTCCTGTAGTGTGATATTGTATAAATTTGATATATGATGGAACAGATTTTTTTCAAAAAACCGGTAGTAGATGAAAGGATATTATCTTTAGAATCTGCAGAGGCTGAAGAGGATACAACAAGGGAAGAAAAAATTCTCTGCAGAAACTGTCATTCATTTATAACAGAGAAAGAAAATGAAATAAAAATAAATAACACGGATTTCCACCTTTTCCAGAATCCCATGGGTGTATACTTCAGGGTTGTATGTTTCAGCTACGCGGAAGGATGTTCTATTATTTCAGACTATACTGATGAACATACCTGGTTCAGCGGTTTCAGCTGGGCCATAGTTTTATGCCGTGTCTGTCATTCACATCTGGGATGGCATTACGTGTCACCGGAATCCTCTTTTTTCGGACTCATCGCAGACAGGCTTACAGGAATATAAAAATTACTTTACTAAAAATTTATCATCATTTTAATAACCGGAACAGGCATTTAATTAATGGATAACAGAAAGCTTAAGATTTTAATAGTCAATTATGAATTTCCCCCCCTGGGAGGAGGAGGGGGAGTCGCCACATATGACCTTGCCCTTGAATGGATGAAGAAAGGTGATGTTGATGTTCTTACCTCTAATTTTGCGGATTTGCCCTCTTATGAGAATATGGATGGCATAAATGTATACAGGACCAGAATTTTTTTCAGAAAATCAAGGGATGCTGCAACCTTTATTTCAATGCTCAGTTATGTTGTAACCGGCTTTTTTAAAGGGATAAAACTGGCAAGGAAAAACAGGTATGATGTAATTAATACACATTTTGCCGTTCCATCAGGTCCGCTGGGATATATCATAAGTGCTTTATTCAGAATACCTAATGTTCTCTCCCTTCATGGCGGCGATATATATGATCCGAGCAAAAAGCTTTCACCACACGACAGTTTCTTTTTCAGCAGGGTGGTAAAGTTCATACTGAACAGGGCAGACAGGATCGTTGCCCAGTCGACTAATACAAGGGATAATGCTGTAAAATATTACAGCCCGAATAAGGATGTTGAAATAGTTCCGCTGGCCTTTCATCCGCCTGAACCAGTCAGGGCAACACGAAAAGAACTCGGACTTAACAAGGATGATTTTTATGTAATCACGGTGGGAAGACTGATTAAAAGAAAATCATTGCAGACCCTGATAAGGGCCCTGGGGAAAATTAAAACGAAAAAAGTAAAGCTTCTCATAATGGGAGACGGCCCTGAAAAGGAATATCTTGAGTCGGTTGTGGCCGAGAATGGTGTTCAGGATCGTGTTACATTCCTTGGTTTCCTTGACGATAATGATAAATACAGGTATCTTAAATCATCGGATATCTTTGCACTCACATCCCTGCATGAGGGATTCGGTATTGTTTTCATGGAAGCGATGCATATCGGTATTCCCATTGTCTGTACCAATCATGGAGGTCAGGTCGATTTTTTAAGTAACAGGGAAAATGCTATTCTTATAAATGTAGGCGATGAGGAAATGTGTTCAAGGGGAATACTCGAACTTATGAAAGATGAAAAGCTCTATAAAAAAATTGTAGCGAATAACAGAAAAAAGATCAGGGAATTTTATGCGGAAAATGTTGCTTCAAAATACATCGATATTTTTAATGAGATTGTAAACAGGTAATATGAAAGTTAATATTGGTTTAGTAACACGAAATTCAGAACTTGCGGATGATCTGAAAAATAATATTCCGGATTATGAACTGTCTATTTATAAAAATATTGATACACTGAGCAAAGATTCCACGCATATAATTATTGTGGATTATGACGAAATCGGTTCAGCAGATTCAACGCAATTCTATCTTTCAAGACTGAGGAAAAAAATTCTGGATATTCCGGTTTTCCTGATTCTCAGGGTTAATACTGTTGCCGAGCTTGATGAAACATGGTTTTTCGATGATTTTATTCTTTACCCCTTCAGAAAATGGGAGGTTAAAGCAAGGTTAAAAAGGCTTATATCTTCATCAGTAAATGAAGAGGACGAAATTAATATCGGCCAGCTGAAGATAAACCTGAAGGAATACGCTGTATATCTCGCTGACGAAAAACTCGATCTTACATACAAGGAGTTTGAGCTTCTGCGCCTTTTCCTGCAGAACAGGGGGGTTGTTTTCTCAAGGAAGGATGTTCTTAACAGGATATGGGGAATGGAATATATTGGCGGTACCAGAACTGTTGACGTGCATATCAGACGGCTGCGTAGTAAAATCGGTGATGAGTTTAATTCAATTATCGAGACTGTACGTAACGTCGGGTATAAATGCAGGGAATAGCCACTTTCTTTTTAAAAACAGCAGATTAAACTTACTCTTTATAAAAACGCATTATTTATCCGGTTCAAATAATTTTAACACATAGATATTATATTAATATTTGACATTCTTATTTCAGACTTGTATTATGTCGTATTAAACGGTGCGAATAAATGACTGCTTATATTATAAGAAGAATGCTCCTGATAATTCCGACCTTTATAGGAATTACGCTCATGGTTTTTGTAATCACCAGGTTTGTCCCCGGTGGTCCCATTGAACGTATGATTGCCCAGGCGCAGCAGGCCTCAGTGGGAAAGGGATTCAACAGGATGAATGAAAATCCGCTTTCAGCGTCACAGCTTGAACAGCTGAAAGAATTTTACGGATTTGATAAACCGGTTATCGTAAGTTACGGGGAATGGCTCGGCAATGTACTCGTTTTTGACCTCGGATCATCTACAAGATATTACGAACCCGTCTGGGAACTCATTAAAAGTAAACTCCCTGTTTCACTTTTCTACGGTATCATGGCCATGATTATTACCTATTCAGTATGCATACCTCTCGGTGTTCTCAAGGCAATACGCCATAAAACTCATATCGATAACGCGACTTCAATTTTTGTATTCATAGGATATGCCATTCCCAATTATGTTGTGGCAATTATACTTCTAATGGTATTTTCATCCTGGCTCGATATCTTCCCGCTTGGAGGATTTACAGGCAACAATTTTCATGAACTGACGTTCGGAGGAAAAATAATTGATATACTCTACCATGCCTTTCTTCCTCTTATTGCCTACATGGCGGGGAGTTTTGCCGTAATGACATTTATGATGAAGAATTCACTCCTTGATTATCTTGCTTCAGATTTCATGAGAACAGCTATCGCAAAGGGGCTGAGCTTTAAAACAGCAGTTTTTAAGCACGCTATCAGAAACAGCCTTATACCTCTTGCAACACACTTCGGGAACAATATTTCCCTTATACTTACCGGCTCCTACCTGATTGAAAAAATATTCAATATAGACGGGATAGGGCTTCTGGGACTTGAGTCTGTAATTGAACGGGACTATCCCGTTGTTCTTGGTATACTGGTTATATCCTCCCTGCTCTTCATGATTGGAAATATCCTTTCAGATATCTGTGTTGCAATTGTTGATCCAAGAGTCAGGTTCGAATAGGTGAAACCGTGTTTAAATTCAATCCGCTTACAATTGAAAAATACAGAAGGTTCAAAAGTATAAAGAGGGGGTATTACTCATTCATTATACTTATGGTTTTGATAATACTTTCACTATTTGCTGAACTTTTTGTTAACAACAGGGCTTTACTGGTGAGGTACCAGGGGCATTTTTATTTTCCCACTTATGGGTCCATAATACCGGGTAAAACCTTCGGCCTTGGTTATGAATATGAAACAGATTACAGGGAACTGAAAGTTTTATTTAAGGAGAAGGGCGGGGATGATTTTGTGCTTCTTCCCCCTGTACCATATAATGCCTTTGAGACTGATAAACTGGGTGACGATTACCCGCCTTATCCTCCATCATTTGAAAAAAAACATTACCTGGGAACAGATAAAACCGGCAGAGACATTACAGCAAGGCTTTTTTACGGGTTCAGGATAGCTATTTTCTTCTCCCTTATTTTGCTTGTATTTCAATATATTATCGGGATAACAATAGGGGCATTAATGGGTTACATTGGCGGGAGGTTTGACCTCTTCTTCCAGAGAATTATAGAGATATGGAATAATATACCCTTCCTATATGCAATTATCATAATTGCTTCAATCGTAATTCCAAGCTTCTTTAGCCTTGTGGGGATAATGATATTTTTCGGCTGGATTGGTATAACATGGTATGTAAGGACTGCCACTTACCGGGAGAGGGAGAGAGAATATGTTCTTGCTGCGAGGGCCCTGGGTGCTTCAACCGGAAGAATTATTTTAAGACATATACTCCCCAATATAGTATCTGTAATAATAACTTTTGTACCCTTTTCCGTAGCAGGGGGTATTACATCACTCACAGCGCTCGATTATCTGGGATTCGGCCTTGCCCCTCCTACACCAAGCTGGGGGCAGTTGCTTGCCGAAGCATCGGAATTTCATATTAACGCGCCCTGGATTGGAATATCCGTTATTACGGCTCTGATTCTTGTTCTTACCATGGTTACATTTATCGGTGAAGCTATAAGGGAATCTTTTGATCCTAAAATGTACTCAACTTACGAATAATGGAGGATTAGATGTCTTTAAAAAATAAATTAAATTTAAAAAAATACATTCCGCTTTTCATGGCAATTCTTCTTTTCGCAGCTTTCTCCTGCGGGAAAGAGGTTGATGATACAGCTGCGGACGATGAACAGGAAAATATCGTTCTCGATTACACAGTACACCCAATGACCGAAAAGGTGAAATGGCTTACAAATGACAGGGAACCGGTTATAGCGTCACCAGAAGCCAAGAAGGGCGGGACCTTTAATGCATACATGCTGACATTCCCCCTTACATTCAGAACAGTCGGGCCTGATTCAAATAATTATACAAGGTCCTATTTTCTGGATAACCAGCTTGCACTGCTCAGCTATCACCCGAACACTGAAAAGATACTTCCTGAACTTGCTACACACTGGGCTTACAGCAGGGACGGGAGAACAATGTACTTTAAACTCAACCCCGATGCCAGGTGGTCGGACGGAACTCCTGTTACACCTGATGATTATATCTATACACTGGAATTTATGCGTTCAAAATACATCCAGGCCCCCTGGTATAATGATTACTACACAAAGGAGATTGAAAAAGTAACAAAGCATGGCGATCATATTGTTTCAGTTACAGCCACAAAAAAGATTCCTGACCTTTGGCTTACAGTTTCCTTATCTCCCACACCGAAACATTTTTACGGTAAGCTGAATAAAAAATATATAACAGAATATAACTGGAAAATCGAACCTAATACAGGTCCCTATATACTGAAGGATTTTTCAAAGGGGAAATATCTGCTTTTTGAAAGAAAGAAAGACTGGTGGGCAAAAGACCTGAGGTATTTCAAAAACAGGTTTAACGCCGACTATATAAGGATTGATGTAATAAGAGATCCCAACGTGGCGTTTGAACATTTCAGGAAAGGGCTCATAGATTCATTCGGAGCAACAAGGCCTGAAATATGGTATGAGAAAGGAGAGGGGGAGATTTTTGATAAAGGGTATGTTAATAAACTCTGGTACTACAACAGGGCAAGGAGGCCCACCTCCGGGCTTTATCTTAACTTCGATAAGGAGATATTTAAAGACCACAGATTAAGGTACGCCCTTGCACATGCTATTAATTTCAACAAGCTTAATTCCCAGATACTTAGGAATGAAGCTGTAAGGCTCAATACATTTTATGAAGGCTATGGTAAATATACCAACAAAAAGATTAGGGCCAGGGCTTTCAGTATACCCAAGGTCGAGGCTTACATGAAGGGTGCGGGCTGGAAAAGAGGTTCAGACGGTATATGGGAGAAAGGGGGGAAAAGATTTTCAGCTACCATAACTTACGGGCAGGAGCAGCTTACTCCCCGTGTTGTAGTGCTTCAGGAGGAGGCCAAAAAAGCAGGCATCGAACTTAACCTTGAGCTCCTTGACGCGAGTACCTCCTATAAAAAGGTCATGGAAAAGAAGCATGACATAGCATATATGGCATGGTCAACAAGCTTCAGACCTTCACCCTGGCAGTCGTTTCATTCTGATAATGCCCATAAATCTCAGACAAACAATATAAATAATATGGATGATCCGGCAATGGACAGGCTTATAGACAGGTACCGCAATTCCACCAGTGAAAAAGAAAGGGTCAGCCTTGCACATAAAATTCAGCAGAAGATCTATGATTCAGGTGCATGGGTGCCTCTCAATACTCTTCCGTTTTTCAGAGAGTTCCACTGGAGATGGCTGAAATTTCCTGATGTGCCGGGGCACAGGGAATCCGGTTCTGTCTTTGACGATCCTGCTTCAGCCGGATATTTCTGGATTGATGAGGATATGAAACGGGAGACTAAAGAGGCCGTTAAATCCGGGAAAACATTCAAGCCTGTAACAAGGATTATAGGTAAATATAAGTAACCGGTTTACAGATGACTATAAGTGAAGAAATAATACTCAGCGTTAAAGATTTCTCCGCGGGGTTTGAACGTGACGGGGAGATCCTGCGCGCGGTAGACAATATAAGTTTTGATCTCAGGAAGGGGGAGACACTGGGGATCGTGGGGGAATCCGGCTGTGGGAAAAGCGTAACCGCACTATCAATTATGCGGCTCCTCCCGGTACCGGCCGGAAGATATCTCGGTGGATCAATAATTTTTGACAACAGGGATATACTTGCACTTCCGGTAGAAGATATCTATTCGATCCGGGGCAACCGCATATCGATGATATTCCAGGAACCGATGACAGCCCTGAATCCCGTTAAAAAAACAGGTAAACAGATATCCGAGGTTTTCGAAATTCACAGGCCTTCAATGAACAATGCTGACATATATCGTGAAACAGTTTCAATGCTTGAAAAAGTAGGAATTTCCGAGCCTGAACAGAGGATGAATGAATATCCACATCAGCTTTCAGGAGGGATGCGGCAGAGAGTCATGATAGCAATGGCACTGGCATGCCGGCCCGATATACTGATCGCTGATGAGCCCACAACTGCCCTTGATGTAACCATACAGGCGCAGATAATTGACCTGATATCAGGCCTGCAGAAAGAATACGGTATGTCTGTAATTTTCATAACGCATGATCTCGGGGTAATCGCAAACCTTTCAGACAATGTGGCAGTAATGTATGCCGGCAGGTTCGCGGAGAAAGGCAGCGCTCCTGATATTTTCCGGAACCCCTCTCATCCCTATACACAGGGACTCCTTGATTCCATTCCCCGTTTCACACATGAAAGGAAAAGCCGCCTTAAATCTATTGAAGGGATGGTACCGTCGATTTCAGATTACCCGCAGGGTTGCCGTTTCAGAAACAGATGTGCCTGGGCATTTGAACCCTGCGATACCAGTCATCCTGAAGAATATTATATATCAGAGGGGCATACAGTAAACTGTTACAAATACAGGGGAAACGATGGAACAGATTCTTAAAGTAGATAACCTGAAAATGCATTTCCCTGTAAAAAAGGGAGTTCTTAAACGCACAGTGGGCCATGTCCATGCTGTTGACGGAATATCCTTCTCAGTTCTTAAAGGTGAAACCCTGGGAATAGTAGGAGAATCCGGCTGCGGGAAAACAACTCTCGGCAGGACAATAATGAACCTTTACAGGCCTACATCCGGGGATGTATATTTTCGTGATATACCTGTAAACAGAACAGGGCATAAGGAACTGCTCCCGTTAAGGCGTGATTTCCAGATGATTTTTCAGGACCCCTTTGAGTCCCTCAATTCAAGGCATACGGTAAGGTATATCCTTGAAGAACCATTGATTATTCACAGATCAGGGAACCGTGAGTGGAGGCTAAAAAGAATTGAAGAGCTTCTTGACAGGGTGGGCCTGCAGAAAAGCTCACTCGATCGTTATCCGCATGAATTTTCCGGAGGCCAGAGGCAGAGAATAGGTATAGCAAGGGCCCTTGCCCTGAATCCCATGCTTTTAATCTGCGATGAACCTGTTTCAGCTCTTGATGTTTCCATTCAGTCGCAGATTCTCAATCTTTTAATGGATCTTCAGAATGAATTCCGACTGACCTATATTTTTATATCACATGACCTTACCGTAGTGCGTCATATTTCAGACAGAGTGGCGGTAATGTATCTGGGACGTATAGTCGAAACAGCTGACGCGGATTCGATATATACAGGCGCTCTCCACCCCTATACAAAAGCCCTGATATCGGCAATTCCGGATCCTGACCCTGAAAGCAGAAGGGAAAGAATTATTCTTCAGGGGAATGTTCCTTCTCCGGTTAATCCCCCTGAAGGATGTCATTTCCATCCGAGATGCCCATATGCTAAGGAAATATGCAGAAAGAGTTACCCCGAGCTGAAACAGTATGGAGATAAAATAAATCAGCATCATGCAGCATGCCATTTCGCGGGAGAATTTTAATTTGAAGCGGTCATTATGTTTAATATTATCCGTTATCCCCTGTTTATTATCCTGTTCTTTATTTGTCAGCCAGATCGATTCTGTAACCGACTTTCTTCCAAGGGACACTGACCTTTCAGGATGGAACAGGATTTCCCCTCCTGCAGAATACAGCGGAAGTGGGATCAAACGGTATAATAAAAATTATTACAAAACAGGAATTAAGAGGTTTTCAATTTGCCGTTATGAACCTTCCGGTGAAGATACTGTAATTACAGCTGAAGTGGCAAGATTTGATAATGTACTTAATTCCTACGGTTTTTTCAGCAGAATCTGCGGTGAAAGATCTTTTAAGGCAGATACAGTTAATGAATCAGTCTCCGATAATTTTGCAGCAGCTCTTCGGGGGGAATATGTAATTCATATATTTACACTTCCGGGTTCCGGAGATAACAGAGAAATTCTGAAAACTTTTATGAACATTTCACTTAAATATATCGGCATAAATTACAGTAAAGATATGCTTCCCGAACAGATTAATGTATTGAAGGGCCCTGATAAATATGGTATTATTTACAGTGTAAAATCTTTGGATGTACCTTACGGTATTGACAGGATCTTTCTGACACGATGGATAAGGAAGGGGCGTGCAGTAACAGTTTTCGCCAGTGAAAGAGGATCTTTCTCCGATTCGTACGCATTATTCAGGGAGAGGATCAATTCCGGATTCATACTCTCTGAGTCTGGAACTGTATATTCAGCGTTCAGGCAGGAGGGGGATGCCTCGTATACATTTATATCTGTTTATAAAAACTGGATTTACGGAGTGCAAAAAACAGCCGATATTGAAACAGGGAAGAAAATTACTGAAGCAATTCAATCAGGGATAATGGCTTATACTGCAGAGTAAAATATGGATATAGAAGAACTGATTAAGAAAATCATTGATAAAAACTTTTCCATATATGAACAGGAAAGATTTACTGTTTTAAATGCTCTAATGGGTAACATCGATATCCTTATGGATAAAACAGATGAATGGTTCGGCAAAGATATACCTGAAGAATTTTCCCGCGTAATACGATCACTTTTTTCACTTTCCGCATTTCTTCTTGAGAAGAGAAACAGCAGTTTTGAAATATCGAAAATTAAAAATCTTCATGAATTTAATATTCATGATTTTTTATCTCAATTTGTAAATGAATTAAAAAATATTCTCGATCTCGGTGAAATGAAAATCATTTCAGCCGATGAAAAGAATCAATTTA
>ERZ795048.1940-NODE-1940-length-17511-cov-11.444546_pt1 | contig 17511 bp, 13 predicted proteins | sample MGYA00375132_ERZ795048 | MGnify/ENA primary metagenome ERZ795048 (study PRJEB30177, sample SAMN05720225) | activated sludge metagenome | isolation source: Anaerobic digester | place: Hong Kong | collected 2014-12-17 ...
TTCACCAGCTTCTGCCGCACGGGCAGTGATGCGAAGACCATGGACTGTGACCTGCGCGAGGCCCGGTGGGAGGCCCTGGACCACGGCTGCGCTTTCGTGGTGAAGGCCGACCGCTTCCTGCGGAACATGGTGCGGGCCCTGGTGGGTACCTGCTTGGAAGTGGGGCAGGGGCAGCAGGATACCGGGCACCTGGCCCGCGTGCTGGAGGCGCGGGACCGGAGCGCGGCAGGGCGGTCGGTGCCTGCCGAGGGCCTGTTCCTGGAACATGTGCGCTATCCCTTCATCGATCCATGAGCGACGCGAAGAGCACATCGGGAAGCGCGTTCGACCGCCGGCTGTTCGCCCGGGTGATGGCCTTCGTGCGGCCGTACCGGACCGTGTTCTGGACGATGTTCGGGCTCACGATCCTGATCTCGGGGCTTGGCGTCGTGCGCCCGTTGCTGATGGGCGACATGATCGACGACTATGCCTTGACGGGCGATGAGCGGGGCCTGTTGGTGTTGACGCTGGTGGTGATCGGCCTGTTGGTCTTGGAGGCGCTGGTCCAGTTCTTCCAGTCCTACTGGACCAGCTGGCTCGGGCAGGCGGTCACCTACGACCTGCGCGACACGCTGTACCGCAAGCTGATGGGCTTCAAGCTGCGCTACTTCGACCGCACGCCCATCGGCACGCTGGTGACCCGCGCGATCAGCGACATCGAGACCATCGAGAACATCTTCTCGCAGGGGCTGCTGGCCATCATGGGCGAGGTGTTGAAGCTGGTGGTGGTGGTGGTGGTGATGTTCGTGGTGAACTGGAAGCTGGCGCTGCTGAGCCTGCTGCCGATCCCCGTGCTGCTGTGGGCCACCAACATCTTCAAGAACAGCATCCGCAAGAGCTTCCAGGACGTGCGCACCAACGTCGCGCGGCTCAACGCCTTCGTGCAGGAGCACATCCAGGGCATGTCCATCGTGCAGGCCTTCGGGCGGGAGCGGCAGGAGTTCGGCAAGTTCGAGGCGATCAATGCGCAGCACCGGGCCGCGCACATCCGCTCGGTGCTGGCCTACAGCATCTTCTTCCCGGTGGTGGAGATCCTCTCGGCCATCTCCCTGGCCCTGCTGGTCTGGTACGGGGTGAAGGACGTGCTCTCCGGAGTGGCCAGCTTCGGCGACCTCTTCGCTTTCATCCTCTTCATCAACATGCTGTTCCGGCCCATCCGGCAGCTGGCCGACCGCTTCAACGTGCTGCAGATGGGCATGGTGGGCAGCGAGCGGGTGTTCCGGGTGCTGGACACCGAGGCCGCCATCACCAATGAAGGCACGATGGGCACCGAAGGGCTCAAGGGCGACATCCGTTTCCGGGGCGTCTGGTTCGCTTACGAGGACGAGGACTTCGTGCTGAAGGACATCAGCTTCGACGTGGAGGCCGGGCGGACCATCGCGCTGGTGGGTGCCACCGGATCCGGCAAGAGCTCGGTGATCAACGTGCTGAGCCGGGCCTACGAGTTCCAGAAAGGCGAGGTGCTGGTGGACGGCCGCGACATCCGCTCGTACGCCCTTCCCGAGCTCCGGCGCAGCATCGGGGTGGTGCTGCAGGACGTGTTCCTGTTCAGCGACACCATCCACAACAACATCACGCTTCACGACCCGTCGATCTCGCGCGAGCAGGTGGTGGAGGCGGCGAAGGCGGTGGGAGCGCATGCCTTCATCGAACGCCTGCCGGACGGGTACGACACCGACGTGAAGGAGCGGGGCACCATGCTCAGCGTGGGTCAGCGGCAGTTGCTGGCCTTCATCCGCGCCTACGTGCACCGGCCGCGGATCCTGGTGCTGGACGAGGCCACCTCCTCCGTGGACACCATGAGCGAGCACCTGATCCAGGAGGCCACCGAACGCATCACCCGCGACCGGACCAGCATCGTGATCGCCCACCGCCTGAGCACCATCCAGAACGCCGACCGGATCCTGGTGCTGGACAAAGGGAAGATCCTGGAACAAGGTTCCCATCAGGAGTTGCTGGCGCGGGACGGTGCCTACAAGCGGCTCTACGATCTCCAGTTCCGCTGAGCGCCAGGCAGCGCAGACACCCGGAACGACGTCCTCGCAGTAGATTGGCCCCTCAAATACCTGCCATGGAACATCGTTACCTGTCCTTTTTCGCCTTCCTCCTGAGCGCTGGAGGCCTGCTGGCACAGCCTGTGCTGGATTCCGCCAACGTGGATACCACGGGGCTGACCTTCAACGTCTTCGCCGTCACCGATCAGGGCACCTCCAATCCGTTGCTGGACGGAGCCAACGTGACCTGGGATTTCAGTGGTGCGTCCACCGTGCTCGTCGGTACCGCGGCATTCGCACCTGCACACTACTCCCCGAACGCCGGGGATTTCCCGCAGGCCAATTGGATGTTCCAGTACGACATCCTTGGGTCCACCACGTACAACTTCGGCATCCTGAGCGCAGCCGGGCTTGAGATCGTGAGCGAGCAGTACCCGGGTCCCAACCAGGTGATCTATTCGGACTACCGCCAGGCGCTGGTGTTCCCGTTCAATTACCTGGGCGGCTATCAGGACGACTACACGCCTCAGGGAGGATCGCCGATGACCGACCTATGGTCATACTCCGCTTATGGTACCATCGAGTCGGCGCTCGATACGGTGGAGAACGTGGTGAAGCAGGTGTCGACCAATGGCACCATCGTGTTCTGGAGCTCCGATCCGATCTATCCGTTCGTGACGATCGATCCGAACCTCGGGGTCGCCGTGCTGATCCCCACCAACGTCGGCATCGACGAGCGGCTGCGGGAGGTGGCGTTGACCGTGTTCCCGAACCCGGTGCAGGACCAGCTGCGTGTCACGGGCACGGAGGACCTGGAGACCTGGGCCGTGCTGGATGCCACGGGCCGGGTGGTGCTTTCCGGACAGGTACAGGGCAACTCCGGTCAGGTGATCGATGTGCGTTCGCTCAATGCCGGCATGTACCAGTTCCTGGGTCAGGGGCCTGCTGCCATCGGCCGCGAAGGGTTCGTGGTCACGCGTTGATCGGACCTGATCAAGTCGTGAAGAAGGCCGGGCACCGCCCGGCCTTCTTCATGTTCGTGGACGGCGATCAGTAGCGCATCACCAGCGCGATGCCGTGGTGATCGGCGAGCAGCCCGTTCGGAAGGATGCGCACATCACCTCCGTGGCGCAGTTGTTCCTCGATGATGTCGTCCACGATGTCGTCGACCACGCCAGGGGCGGTCGCATCCTCGACCTTCACCACGGCCTCGCCCTCCAAGCGCACGGGGATGCGGACATCGCGTTCCACGTACAGGACCGAACCCCGGCCGCCCTTCACGTGCCGCCAGATGTCGGCGATGGCGGTGGCCTGCCGTTCCACGGGTGTCTTGTTCAGCATGTCCAGTTCGGACGCATGCCGCTTCTTCTGGTCCTCGTAGGCGATGGTCCAGGCTTTCTTCACCACGTCATGTCCCGCCTCCCGCTCATGGTTGCCGTCCAGGTGACCGATGTAGATGGCACTGTTCCCGGCGGCTTCCAGGTACGGGGTATGGTGTTCACCCGTGCAGGCCACCACCACTCTCGCATGGTCACCGACCTTCTCCTGGACGGCGCGGTGAAGGGCCAGGTAGTACTGCCTTGCCTGGTTGTCCTGTCCTTTGGAGGTCGTGACCAGGTCCGCGTTGCTGGTCCAGTACTTGTTCTCGAAAGGGAATCCCCCCTTCAGTTCGCCGAGGAGCCTGTCGTCCACGGCGTGGAAGAGATGGGCCTTGTCCCGGCTCAGTACCAGCACATGGTAGTCCACACTGCCCAGCCTGGCACGGACGAGCTCGCGTGTGGCGAAGGTGTCGTCGAGCACGGTGCGGTCCTCTACGGGAAAGGGAAATCTCACCACCTCGGTGAGGTCGCGTCCGATGAAGATGCCGAGACCTTCCCAGTTGTGCTGGTGGTCGATCTCCTGCTGAACGGCCTCGAGCCGCTCCAGCCAGGGTCCCATCTCCCGTTTGCTGCCAAGCTCCAGCAGCCGCTGTTCGGCCTCGCGGGCGAGGTCCTTCAGTCGGATGGCGTCCTGGGCGTTGTCCGGTGCGGTACGATGAGTGGCCATCAGGATCGTCAGGCACTTTCCGGTGCCTTTGGCCATCAGCTTTTCGAACAGGGGGTCTCGTTTCAGGGTGGTCGTGCTCATGACAGGGAATTGATACCCGGAATATGCCGATACCGATCGACCCGGACGATGACCATCATCATCCTGGGAGCGGATCGGGAGCGTGCCCTGGGCCGGGCCTAGGAGGCGGAAGGTGCCCGGTGGACTTGGGCCAGTTTGGTCTTCAACGCGGCCACCGTATGGCCGACCTTCAGGTCCAACAAGCCTTCGGGTGCACCGGCGTAGAGCACTTCGCCTCCGGCATCGCCTCCTTCCGGGCCCAGGTCGATCAGGTGGTCCGCGCACTTGATCACGTCCATGTCGTGCTCGATCACCAGCACGCTGTGGCCGTTCGCGATCAGCGCCTCGAAGGCGTGCAGCAACTTGGCGATGTCGTGGAAGTGGAGCCCGGTGGTGGGTTCGTCGAAGATGAAGAGCGTGGGCTTCTCGTCCTGGCCCTTGGTCAGGAAGGAGGAGAGCTTGATGCGCTGGGCTTCTCCACCAGACAGGGTGCTGCTGCTCTGCCCCAGCTTCACATAGCCCAGGCCCGTGTTGCTCAGGGGCTCCAGTTTCTGCACGATGCGCCGGCAAGCGGTCTGGTCATCGGCATGCTGCCGGAAGAGCTCCAGGGCATCGTCCACGGTCAGGTCCAGCAGTTCGGCGATGTCCAGGCCCGCGAACTTGACGTCGAGGATCTCCTCCTTGAACCGCCGTCCGTGGCAGGCATCGCAACGCAGGCTGATGTCGGCCATGAACTGCATTTCGATGTGCACCTGGCCCTCGCCCTGGCACACCTCGCAGCGCCCGCCGTCCACGTTGAAGGAGAAGTAGCTGGGCTTGTAGCCGCGCACCTTGGCCAGCTCCTGGTCGCTGTACAGCTGGCGGATATCGTCGTAGGCCTTCACGTAGGTCACCGGATTGCTCCGCGACGAGCGCCCGATCGGGTTCTGGTCCACGAGTTCCACCGCGGCGATGCGCTTCAGGTCGCCCTCCAGGCCGCCATGCTCACCGGGACGTTCGCTGAAGCCCTCCAGCTCCCGGCGCAGGGCGGGGTACAGGATGCGCTTCACCAGGGTGGTCTTGCCGGATCCGCTCACGCCGCTCACCACCGTGAGCATGTTCAGCGGGAAGGCGACGTCGATGCCCTTGAGGTTGTGCTCCCGCGCGCCCTTCAGCACGATGCGGTCCTTCACCTTGCGGCGCTGCTTCGGTACCGGGATCTCCAGGCGGCCTGTCAGGTACTTGGCCGTGAGGCTGTCGGCCTCCATCAGTTCGGCATGCGTGCCCGTGAAGACGACCTCGCCACCATGCGATCCGGCCTCCGGCCCCATGTCGATGATGTGGTCGGCCGCGCGCATGATCTCCTCCTCGTGCTCCACCACCACCACGGTGTTGCCCAGGTCGCGCAGGCGTTCCAGCACGCCGATCAGGCGTTGGGTGTCGCGGGGGTGCAGGCCGATGCTTGGCTCGTCCAGGATGTACATGCTGCCCACCAGGCTGCTGCCCAGGCTGGTGGCCAGGTCGATGCGCTGGGTCTCACCGCCGCTCAGGGTGTTGCTGCGGCGGTCCAGGGTCAGGTAGCCCACGCCCACGTCCACCAGGTAGCGCAGGCGGTTCCGGACCTCCTTCAGCAGGCGGTCCGCGATCCGGGCATCGTGCTCGTCCAGGGAAAGCTGCTCGAAGAAGTCCAGGCACCGGTCAATGGGCAGGTGCACCAGTTCGGTGATCGCGGTACCGGCGACCTTCACATACCCTGCCTCGGGCCGGAGGCGCCCTCCGCCGCAGTCCGGACAGGTGGTCTTGCCCCGGTAGCGGCTCGCCAGCACGCGGTACTGGATCTTGTAGCTCTTCTCCTCCACGTACTTGAAGAAGCGGTCGATCCCCTTCAGGCCGCGAGCCCCTTTCCAGAGCAGGTCACGTTGTTCCGGCGTCAGGTCCCGGTAGGGGCGGTGGATGGGGAAGTCGTGCCCTTCCGCACCGCTGATGAACTGTCGTTTCCACTCCGAGAGCTTTTCACCCCGCCAGGGAGCGACGCAATCGTCGTACACGCTCAGGCCCTTGTCAGGCACCACCAGGTCCGGGTCGATGCCGATGACGGACCCGTAGCCTTCGCAGCGGGGGCAGGCGCCCACGGGGTCGTTGAAGCTGAACAGGTTGGGCGAGGGTTCCTCGAACGAGATCCCGTCCTTTTCAAATCGGTCGCTGAACGTCAAGGAACGGGGTTTGCCCTTCGCGTCCTCGCCCAGCAGTACCAGTTCGCCCAGCCCCTCGAAGAAGGCGGCCTCCGCGGAATCGGCGAGCCGGCTCTCCGTCTCCTCATCGTCCGGCGTGGCACGGAGGCGGTCCACCACCAGATGCAGCGGACCATCGGGCAGTTCGCCACCTTCCAGCAATTCGTCGATGCGGAGCACGGTGTCCCCGTCATGCACCCGGGCGAAGCCCTGCTGCTGGAGCACGTCGAGGTGGGTGGCCACATCACGGCCTTCGGGTACGTGCACCGGGGCCATCACCAGCACGGCACTGTCGGCGGGGAAGGACCGGAACCCTTCCACCACGTCCTCCACGGTGTGGCGCTTCACCTCCTTGCCGCTGACGGGGGAGAAGGTGCGTCCCACCCGGGCGAAGAGCAGCTTCAGGTGGTCGTAGACCTCGGTGCTGGTGCCCACGGTGCTCCGCGGGTTGCTGGTCATCACCTTCTGCTCGATGGCGATGGCCGGGCTGATGCCCAGGATGCGGTCCACATCGGGCTTCTCCAGCCGTCCCATGAACTGCCGGGCGTAGCTGGAGAGGCTCTCGACGTAGCGGCGCTGCCCCTCCGCGTAGAGGGTGTCGAAGGCCAGGCTGCTCTTGCCGCTGCCGCTGAGGCCGGTCACCACCACGAGCTTTCCCCGTGGGATGTCGACATCGATGTTCTTCAGGTTGTGCACCCGGGCGCCCTGGACGCGGATCAGGCGGCGGTCGCCCACGCGGGCCGGTCGCTCGGCGGTGCCGGCGGCGTTCGGGGTGTTCACACGGTCAGGCAAAGGCGGCGCGAAGTTAGGCATCGGCTTGCGCGGCCCTGGCCGCCCGCACTATCTTTGGAACTGTTCCCGGGAAATTTCATGCCCGGCACAACATCGGCCTCCAAGGCAACGTTAACGACCCAGGGAACGTCCATACCTCGAACCCGCGGACCCCGTCCGCCCATCAAAACGCACCGCATAGCATAGACCTCTACCCTCGGAACACGATCCGCTTTACGGACCAAAAGGGAAGGCCATGCTATCAAAGGTGCTCACAGACCAGGAGCTCGTACGTCATTATCTGGACGGTAACGAGCATGCGTTCGAGATCCTCCTCACCCGCCACAAGCGCAAGGTGTGGAGCCACATCTACCTCATGGTGAAGGACCGGGAGGTCACGGAGGACCTCTTCCAGGAGACCTTCATCAAGGTGGTGCACACGCTCAAGACCGGCAAGTACAACGAGGAGGGCAAGTTCCTTCCCTGGGTCATGCGCATCGCGCACAACCTGGTGATCGATCATTTCCGGCGGCAGAAGAAGATGCCCCTGGTCCGGAGCAACGACGACCATGATGTGTTCGCCACGGTGGCCCAGCCGGACCGCAACGTGGAGCAGCGCATGGTGGACGTTCAGATCGACGCGGACGTGCGCAAGTTGATCGACCACCTGCCCGAGGAGCAGCGCGAGGTGGTGGTGATGCGCACCTACCTGGGCATGAGCTTCAAGGAGATCGCCGCCCACACGGACGTCAGCATCAACACGGCCCTCGGCCGCATGCGCTACGCGCTCATCAACATGCGCAAGCTGATCAAGAAGCACGACATCCACTTGGAGCGCGCCTAGGAGCACCGCAGGTGGATCGTCCACGAGCGCCGGCCCGTAAGCCGGCGCTCTTTTTTTCAGGGTCGTGCAATACGGGGCAGGGAGTGGTCGTTCAATGGCGGAACACGGATGAAAACCATCACTGCATGACCCACATTACCCGCAGCGGTCGTTCCATGCGCCGCACCCCCCGCCACACCTTCGACCTCCAACCCGGACCGCGCTCCTCCTCGATCCGGAACATCCTGAGCTACAGCCGCTCACTGAAAGTGGAGAAACACCCCGTGGTGGGGAACATCGAACTGGTCCTGAACTGATCGGGACCCTGCTCACGTGAAGCCCCGGCCTTGGCCGGGGCTTTCGTGTTTCAGCCGGTGGTCAGTTCCCGCCGGCCGATCATGCGGCCCAATTGGGGGTCCCACACCTTCAGGCGCAGGCAACGCACGATCTCTCCCGGCATCAGCGAGGTGGTCTTCGCCTCCTGCAGCTCGGGTATGGCCTCGAAGGCCTCCGGCAGCCGGTAGAAGGGGATCCGTGCGTTGAGGTGGTGGATGTGGTGATAACCGATGTTCCCGGTGAACCAGTGCATCACCTGGCTCATCTTCATGTAGCTGCTGCTGCCCAGGGCCGCGTTCACGTAGCTCCACCCGTCCTTGTCCGCAAACGTGGCCGTGGGGAAGTTGTGCTGCGCGTAGAACAGGTAGGCGCCCAGGCCGAGCGCGATGAAGGCCGGCACCACGAAGCCCAGCCAGAAGGCCGTCCAGCCCAGCAGGAGCACGATGGCCGTACCCATCACCACGTGCAGGATCGGTGCCAGCAGGGAGTCCTTGTGCTTGTCCGGATTGTTCATGTAGCTGCGCACGCACATGCCGTAGATGAACACGAACAGGTAGCCGAAGGCGATGGTGAGCGGATGCCGGGTGAAGTCGTACACGGCACGCTCCCCCCGGCCCATGGTCAGGTACTTCTCCCGGGTCACGATGGGGTAGGAGCCGATGCTGCTGGTGTACAGCTTGGAGTTGTGCTTGTGGTGATGGTCGTGGGATCGCTTCCAGATGCTGGTGGGCGCCAGGATGAAGAGGCCCCAGAGCGTCATCACCGCATCGGCGAACTTCGACCCCTGCAGGATGGCCTTGTGCTGGTGGTCGTGGTAGATGATGAACATCCGGGCGATGGTGAGCCCGGCCAGCACGCTGCAGACCACTTTGGCCCAGAGCGGCGTGGTGGGCCAGAAAATGACGAAGTAGGCCCCTCCGAGCACCACCCCGGTGCTGAAGAGGTGCCACCAGCTCTTCCAGCGGACCTCCCGCGCGAAGGGCTTCGTGGCCAGTATGAGTTCCTTCTCTGAACGCATCACTTATGCAACGCTCACCGGCCTGCGGTGTTTCCAGCGCCGATGGGTCCAGAGCCAAATTTCGGGACTTCGGCGGATATCTGCTTCAAGTCGGCGGGTATGGGTCTCGGTGATCTCGCCCTCCGCGGTGTTCGAAGGATCGGCCACCAGCAGCTCCATGGTCATCCGGTAATGCCCGCGTCGCGGGCGTTCCATGGCGATGTACACCACCGGATAGCCCAGTTTCTTGGAAAGCCCTTCGGTACCCAGGAACACCGGTGTTTCCTGGCCCAGGAAGGTGGTCCACCAGGCCCGCTCCGGGGAGGGGGTCTGGTCGGCGATGAAGGCCGTGGCCGTGTTCAGGTGCCGGTCGCGCAGCATGGCCTTGCTGGTCTCCCGCATCGTGTACAGGCGGGTGCCCGAGCGGGTGCGCATGTGGTGCAGGAGCCTGTCGAAGTGCTTGTTGTGCAGGGGATGGTAGATCACGTACAGCTGCGGCAGGTCCTTCTCCTGGCTGTAGCGGGCCCCTGCCAGTTCCCAGTTGCCGTAATGCCCCAGCACGAGGATCACGCTCTGACCCTGCCTGGCGTATTCCCGGAGCAGCTCCTGCCCGTGGAACTCGAAGCGCCGGCGGACGGTGGCCGGTGACACGGTCAGGGTCTTCAGGGTCTCCAGCATCAGGTCGCAGAACCAGCGGTAGAAGCGCCGCATGATCACCCTCAGTTCCGCCTCGCTCTTCTCCGGGAAGCTGTTCCTCAGGTTGCTCCAGACCACCTGCTTCCGGTACCCGAACACGTGGTAGATCAGCACGTAGATCCCGTCGGAAAGCAGGTAGAGCAGGGGGAAGGGCAGCAGGGAGATGCCGTAGATCAGCGGCAGGGTGAGGTAGTAGACCAACGTGCCCATGGGCGTGCCGAAAATACGAGCGGCCTCAGCGGAAGAGCTCCCGGCGCCCGACCACGCTGCAGATCGGACAGGCCTTTGGGTCATGGCCCTTGGCCGGACAGTGCTCCCGCCCGAAGTAGATGATCTGCAGGTGCAGGTCGGCCCACTTTTCCCGGGGGAAGAGCTTCTTCAGGTCCTCTTCGGTCCGCTCCACGCTTTTTCCCGTGCTCAGGGTCCAGCGCCAGGCCAGCCGGTGGATGTGCGTGTCCACCGGGAAGGCGGGCACCCCGAACGCCTGCACCATCACCACGCTGGCGGTCTTGTGGCCCACACCGGGCATGGCCTCCAGGGCGGCCATGTCGGCAGGCACCTTCCCGCCGTGCTCCTCCAGGATCATCCGGCTGAGCCCGTGGATGCCCTTGCTCTTCATGGGCGACAGCCCGCACGGCCGGATGATCTCGCGGATCTCCTCCACGCTCAGCTTCACCATGTCCTGTGGGGTGCTCGCCCGGGCGAACAGCAGGGGCGTGATCTCGTTCACCTTCTTGTCCGTGCACTGCGCGCTCAGGACCACGGCCACCAGCAGGGTGTAGGGATCCACGTGGTCCAGGGGGATGGACGTGGTGGGGTAGAGCTCGGCGAGCTTGGCGGCGACGAAGGCGGCCTTCTCCTGCTTCGTCATTGCGGTGTGGTGAAGGTGTGCGGCTCGGAACCGTGGATGAAGGTGTGCGAAGCGGTACCTGCGCTGGTCTCCAGATGCACGATGTTCTGCTGTTCGAGGAACAGGTCCTGCAGCAGGGTGTTCAGCACGGTGAGGCCTTCGGGGTCCGCGATGCCATCCACCTCCAGGTAGGCATAGGTGGTCTCCAGGTCCACTTCCTTGCCCAGGTAGCGGGGCTGCAGGCGTTGACCGTGCAGTTCCAACCGCAGGTGGCGTTGCAGGTAGCTCGCGATCAGGCTGTCCGCCCGCGGATCCTCTCGCTCCGTGCCCAGCTTCAGCGGCCCGGCCGCATCCGGCTCCAGGGTGTGCTCCAGGTCGTGAGTGGTGATCCGCCAGGTGATCTCCAGCCGCTGTTCCTCCGGATCGTGATGAATGGTGCAGATGGAGATGAAGAAGTCGTGGGGGGCGAGGAGCCCGAACAGGCCGAATACCAGGAGCAACGCTTTCATGCGGCCACAAAGGTCGGGACGTGGAACGCGAAATGCTGAACGCTGAACGCTATACGCTGAACGCTAAGGGCTGAACGCTGAAGGCTGAATGCCCAACCCCCAACCCCCAACCTCCAACCTCCAACCTCGAACCCGCAACCCCGTATTTTCGCGACCATGCTTCGACCGCACACCCTGCTTGCGCTGGCCGTTCTGGTCCCCGCCGGTGCCTTGATGGCCCAGGACTCCCCCCGCTACGGCCGCGACAAGTTCCGCCAGCTGGACCAGGAGCTGCCCACGCCGAACACCTACCGCACGGCGAGCGGGGCCCCCGGTCACCAGTACTGGCAGCAGAAGGCCGACTACGACATCCAGGTGGAACTGGACGACGCCAAGCAGACCGTGACCGGGTCCGAGACCGTCACCTACCACAACCTGAGCCCCGACCGGCTGGACTACCTCTGGCTGCAGCTGGACCAGAACATGCGGGCGAAGGACAGCGACACCCACAAGATCCGCACGGGCACGCTGGGCGACAGCCTCTCCATCGAGGGGCTGCAGCGCATGCTCGACGTGTTCGACGGCGGCTTCCGGATCACCTCGGTCACCGACCTCAGCGGCAAGGCGCTTCCCTACACCATCAACAAGACCATGCTGCGCATCGACCTGCCCCGCACCCTGATGCCGGGCCAGACGATCCAGTTCAAGGTCTCCTGGTGGTATCCGGTGAACGACCGGAACAAGTACGGCGGGCGCAGCGGGTACGAGTACTTCCCGGACGAGGACAACTACCTCTACACCATCGCCCAGTTCTACCCGCGCATGGCCCTGTACGCCGACTACCAGGGGTGGCAGCACAAGCAGTTCCTGGGCCGAGGCGAGTTCACGCTCACCTTCGGCGACTTCAAGGTGGCCATCACCGCTCCGGCCGACCACATCGTGGCCGCCACCGGGGTGTTGCAGAACCCCAACAGCGTGCTCACCGCCGAGCAGCGCTCACGCCTGGACCGGGCCTCGCGGTCGGACAAACCCGTGATGATCGTGACCCCGGAGGAGGCCCTGGAGAACGAGAAGGAGGGCACCGACCAGAAGAAGACCTGGGTGTTCAAGGCCGACAACGTGCGTGACTTCGCCTTCGCCAGCAGCCGCAAGTTCATCTGGGACGCGCAGGACCAGCCCGTGGGCGACAAGCACGTCCTGTGCATGAGCTTCTATCCGAAGGAAGGCAATCCGCTGTGGGAGCGCTACAGCACCAAGGTGGTGGCGCACACCATCAAGACCTACAGCAAGTTCACGGTGGACTATCCCTACCCGGTGGCCATCAGCGTGCACACCGACCGCATCGGCATGGAGTACCCCATGATCTGCTTCAATGGAGGAAGGCCCGAGCCCGACGGCACCTACAGCGAGCGGACCAAGTATGGCATGATCGGCGTGATCATCCACGAGGTGGGGCACAACTTCTTCCCGATGATCATCAACTCGGACGAGCGCCAGTGGACCTGGATGGACGAGGGCCTGAACACCTTCGTGCAGTACCTCACCGAGCAGGAATGGGACCGCGACTACCCCAGCTGGCGCGGCAAGCCCCGGAACATCGTGGACTACATGAAGGGCGACAAGAGCCGGATCGCGCCCATCATGACCAACTCCGAGAGCATCCACCAGTTCGGCAACAACGCCTATGGGAAGCCCTGCACGGCACTGAACATCCTGCGCGAAACGGTGATGGGCCGCGAGCTCTTCGACCACGCCTTCAAGACCTACTGCGAGCGCTGGAAGTTCAAGCACCCCACACCGGCCGACTTCTTCCGCAGCATGGAGGACGCCAGCGCCGTGGACCTGGACTGGTTCTGGCGCGGTTGGTTCTACACCACCGACCATGTGGACATCGCGTTGAACGACGTGACCTACCGCACCGCCACCTCGCTGGACCCGGAATTGAAGGCCGCCCGGATGCGGGCCGAGCAGGAGGCAGAACCGAAGGACCTGAGCCGGGAGCGCAACCTGACCGACGTTCCGGAGGTGGTGGTGGAGCGCGACCCGGACACGCGTGACTTTTACAACGAGTACGACCAGCTCACCGTCACCGAGCCCATGCGGCATGCTCATCGTGACCTGATGGACCAGCTGCCCGAGGACCAGCGGGACATGCTGTCCCGCGACCTGCACTTCTACCAGCTGGACCTGGAGAACGTGGGCGGGCTGGTGATGCCGGTGATCATCGAATGGACCTATGTGGACGGCACGACGGAGGTGGAGCGCATCCCGGCCGAGATCTGGTCGCACTTCGACGAAGTGAGCAAGGTCTTCATCAAGGACAAGGAGGTGGCCTCGATCACCATCGATCCCTTTCTGGAGACCGCCGACTGCGACCTGAACAACAACTCCTGGCCGGCCCGCACGGTGCCCACGCGCTTCGAGCTGTACAAGCAACGGGAGCGCAAGCGCAGCAATCCGATGCAGCGGCAGCAGAAGGCCGAGCCGGGCACTGGTCCTTCAGGCAACTGAGGCACCGGCCACGACCCTCAGCTTCTTCGGTTCCAGCCGGAACTCCACGTCGTGCCCGATCTCCACGGGCTCGCCGTCCAGGTGGGCCAGGGTGCCCTCCTGCCACACGGTGGCGCGGTCCGTGATCAGGGTGCGGATGTAGCTGGAGCGGTCGGCGTTGCCGGTGTACAGGTCCAGGAAGGCCCGGAACAGCCCCAGGGTGCCGGGCTTGCGCACCACCTTCAGGTCGGCGAGGCCATCATCGGGACGAGCGGCCGGTGCGATGCGGGCGCCGTTGCCGAACTCGCGCGTGTTGGCGAACACCACCATCAGCACGTCCTCCTCCAGTTCCTGGCCGGCGGCCTGCAGCTTCACGCGCATGGGCGCCGCACCGAAGACTTCCTTCACGATGATCTGGAAGTACTTCCCGAAGCCCCGCTTCGCCGAGCGGTCGAACTGGTGGGCCACCCGGGCGTCGAAGCCGATGCCGGCGGTGCCCAGGAAGGGCCTTTCGTTCAGGTAGCCCACGTCCATGCGCCGGACCTCTCCGGTAAGGGCCATGCGGATCGCTTCGGCCGGTTCCTGCGGTAGCCCGAGCGAGCGCGAGTAACCGTTGCCCGAGCCTTCCGGTACGATGCCAAGCGGCACGTCCGAGCCCAGTAGTCCGCAGGCCACGGCGTTCAGGGTGCCATCGCCGCCGGCGCAGAGCACACGGTCGGCACCGTTGCGCACCGCTTCGCGTGCCAGCTCGGTGCCATGCCCGGGTCCATGGATGGTGTGCACGGTGAGGTCGATGTCCAGCCGGGAACACTGCTCCACGGCCAGCCCCACGGCCTCCGGTGCCCGGTGGTGGCCCGACCTCGGATTGATGATCAGGGTGACCTTCATGGGGATGCCGAAGGGGCCACGAGCTGGTGGTCCGTCAGATGCGTCGTGAATTGCTGCACCAGGGCCTTCAAGTGGAACCCCATGTCCAGCGCAAGGCTGTCCCTTGTCGCAAGTTCCAACGTATCGCTGTCCGCCGCATTGGGAAGGAAGGCGGCCACCCGCTCGCCGTCGAAGTAGAGTTCATGTCCGTCTCCCATCAGCAGGTACAGGTGATCGCGTGCGGTGGCCGCGTAGGGTGCCGCCTCCCGTCGCACACTGCTGTGCCCGAAGCTGAAGAAGGGGCGGTGGTAGCCGATCAGGTCCAGCACGGTGGGAAGGATGTCGATGTGCTGAGTGACGCGCGCGTCGGATGCCGGTTCCAGGTGCTCAGGCATGTAGTACACCAGAGGCACCCAATAGTCACGGGTGCCGCTGTTCATCTTGCCATCCTGCAGCAGGTCGGCGGTATGGTCGGCGGTGAGCACGAACAGCGTGTTCCCGCCCCAGTCCGACCGTTCAGCCCGCTGGAAGAACGTGCGAAGCGCGTCATCCGTGTAGCGCAAGGTGGCCTGTATCGGGAGCACCGTGCCCTCCGAGAAACGTGCGGCATCCTCCGGTGGCAGGCGGTACGGGTGGTGGGAGCTCAGGGTGAAGATCGTGGCATGGAAGGGCTGAGGGGTCCGGTCCAGCACTTCCGCACAATGGCGCAGGTAGGGTGCATCTCGTACCCCCCAGACCCCGATGTCGTCCTCCGGACCGGGGTACTCGTCCCGGCCATGGTACTCGGCATAGCCCGCCGACCGGGCGAACGTATCGAAGCTCATGGTCCCGTTGTTCCCACCATGCATGAACAGGGTCCGGTAGCCCTCCTGGGCCAGGATGTTGGCCATGGAGGTGAAGGGCACCTGGGCGTACGGGGAGGTCAGGAAGGCCTCGTCCATCAGTTCCGGGATGGAGGCCACGACGGCAGGTACCGCATCAATGCTCCGACGGCCGTTGGCATAGGCCTTCGTGGCACACAGTCCGCTCCGCATCAGCGAATCCAGGAACGGCATGTATCCGGTGCCACCCGTCAACTGGCTGCTGTACTCGGCGGAAAAGCTCTCCAGCATGATCACCACCACGTTCGGTCGCTCGGCCACCGTGTACAGGTCATCCTGGTAGGTGTGCACCACCGGCCAGAGCGCGTCCGCTTGCTGGGGTGGCATGTAGCTCCGTGCGGTGACCACCGGCTTGCCCAGGCTGGTCATGATGGTGAACGGCGTGTTCAGTACCACCGGGAAATAGGCGGGTGAAGCATAGTTGCCGGCATGGAGGATGCCGAGCGGGATGTACTGCACACCACCACGGCCCAGCAGGAACATGCCCACCAAGGCGATGGCCCGCCAGCCGATGCGCCAGATCCACGACCGGGCTGGCGCACCGGAGAGGCCTCCGAGCCGGACATAGGCCCACCAGACCAGCGCCAGACTGCCCGCGAACACCAGCACGATGTACCAATAGTCCGCCACGAAGTCCGGCGCCAGCCGAACCACATCCCCCCCGGCCGTCATGATATCGAACAGGTCGGCGGTGCTCCGTTTCAAGGTGAACCGGTAGTAGCCCATGTCCACGCAGTTGAAGAAGAACGCCACGGCGGTGATGGTCAGGAAGACCACTTGCTGGGCGCTCCTGAACCACTTCTTCGGGAAGGGGTTCACCAGGAAAAGGGCCAGCCAGGGAAGCCAGAGCCAGCCGATCACGCTGCCATCGAAGCGCATGCCACCCAGAAAGGCCGACAAGGGCGGGGAAGGGAAGGCGTCCCGGTTCAGCAGGAAGAACAGCACCCGCTGCAGGAACAGCACGGCGGCCACCGCGCCCAGGCGCAGCAGGAGCACGGTGAGGGGGCCTCGGGGGCGGGGCATGGCACTGCGAAGGAAAGGAATGCGGGAGGTTGGATGTTGGACCTCGGACGTTGAAAGTTGGACGTTGCATGTTGAACGTTGGAGGTCGGTGGCCCAGCTACCTTTGCCTCCCTGCCATGGCCACCCTGACCACCGAGGACCGCCAGCTGCGCTTCGAGCGCGGCGACCTGAGCGACGACCAGCTGCTGGACCTGTACGAGGACCTGCTGCGGCCGCGCATGATCGAGGAGAAGATGCTGAGCCTGCTCCGGCAGGGCAAGATCAGCAAGTGGTTCAGTGGCATCGGGCAGGAGGCCATCGCCGTGGGCGTCACCAAGGCGCTGCGGGATGATGAGTACGTGCTGCCCATGCACCGCAACCTGGGCGTGTTCACCACACGGGGCATGCCCTTCCCCAAGTTGTTCGCGCAGTGGCAGGGCAAGGCCACCGGCTACAGCAAGGGCCGCGAGCGCAGCTTCCACTTCGGCAGCAGCGAGCACAAGGTGGTGGGCATGATCAGTCACCTGGGCCCCCAGCTGGGCATCGCCGACGGCATCGCCCTGGCCCACAAGCTTCGGAAGGAGTCACGGTGCACGGCCGTGTTCACCGGCGATGGTGCCACCAGCGAGGGCGACTTCCACGAGAGCCTGAACGTGGCGGCCGTGTGGGACCTGCCCGTGCTCTTCATCATCGAGAACAACGGCTACGGCCTCAGCACGCCCAACCGCGAGCAGTTCCGCATGGACAGCTTCGTGGACAAGGCCGTGGGCTATGGCATCGAGGGCGTGCAGCTGGCCGGCAACAACATCCTGGAGGTGTACCGCGAGGTGGCGCGCCTGGCCGACAGCCTGCGGGAACGGCCACGGCCCATCCTGGTCGAATGCATGACCTTCCGCATGCGCGGCCACGAGGAGGCCAGTGGCACCAAGTACGTGCCGCAGGAGCTCTTCGAGGAATGGGG
>ERZ795048.1942-NODE-1942-length-17493-cov-29.102649_pt1 | contig 17493 bp, 17 predicted proteins | sample MGYA00375132_ERZ795048 | MGnify/ENA primary metagenome ERZ795048 (study PRJEB30177, sample SAMN05720225) | activated sludge metagenome | isolation source: Anaerobic digester | place: Hong Kong | collected 2014-12-17 ...
GCATGGGTTACAATGAGTAAAAAAGTTCTTTAAATAAATATAGTTCGGGGTGTGGCGCAGTTGGCTAGCGCACTTGCATGGGGTGCAAGGGGTCGGATGTTCGAGTCATCTCACCCCGACTAACTAAAAATCAAAGGCTTGCAGAAATGCAGGCCTTTGGTGTTTTTGGGGCGGGGTAAACATTAGGGTAAACAAATGAATCATCAATTTCTTTTATGGTATAAACTCCAAACCTAATGATTCATTGTTTTGGTTTTGATGCCAAATATTCCATATACTTCCTTCATTGCGTTATTAATATTGCCACATCCAGAGATAAAGTTTTATAAGGATACTACACATCTCCTTAGGTTATCTCCACTTTAGGTGTTGCACCAGCAGGAGAAGTTATAGCCACAGGTCATTTACTGCGTACTCCTGTTCCAGAAATAATTCCAAAGTCATAGTAACTTATTTACTATTTTTTTGTGGTAAAAGCCTTAACCTCAGCCAAAACACGAAGTGGAACAACAAACTTTCCGTTCATTTTTTTCTGGCATGCCAAAAGGTCGAACCTGGTTATTGGGAGTGCAAGTAACCACAATTTTTAGTGTAACCCTTCCGTTCGAATAGCCTTCGTGAATTGTATTCCATGATTTGTAAGGCTTAGTCTTAGGCTTTTTAATTTTTTTAAATATTTAGAATAAAGATTTGTTTTAGCTGGAGGATGGACCTTTTGCTTCTTCTAAAAAAAGTAACTAGGTAAACTTATTTTGGTTGAATGTGTATGATTAGTCGTTTAATTACCAAAATAGTAATTTTATTTGTGGTTTGTAAATGAATTTCTCTCTGTTTTTTCGATTCTCTTTAAAAACTTAAGGAAAAACCGCATGAAACTCTCAGAGGTAAATACTAAACTTAGGTATAATACTTAATTGATTTCAAGTACTAGCCCCTTAAGATATTCGCCTTCAGGATGGTAGATGTTTATTGGGTGATCGGCTGGTTGGGTTAGTTGGTGTAGGATTCGAACCTGACGGTTTGCTATAATTGAACCTGAAAAAACTGCGTTGCGAAAGTTTTCGCGGCTTACAACCTGCGAGCACGAGAAAGTGAAAAGGATTCCTCCGGGATTTAGCAACCTGAACGCAGCAGCGTTCAACCTTTTGTACGCTTGAAGCGCATTTCGTAGCGCATGGGTATTCTTTGCAAAGGCAGGAGGGTCAAGAATAATTACATCAAATTTTTCTTGATTATCTTTCAGGAAGGTGAAAACATCGGTGCAAACCGATTCGTGTTTGTCGGTTTTGCCAAAGTTTAGCTCGACGTTCCTGTTGGTGAGGTCGATGGCTTTTTGTGAGCTGTCAACGGTTACAACTTTTGCTGCTCCTCCTCGGAGGGCGTAAACAGAGAATCCGCCGGTATAACCAAATGTGTTTAATACCGATGCCCCCTTGCTGAATTTCTCAAGCAGGAGTCTATTCTCTCGCTGGTCAACAAAGAAACCAGTTTTTTGTCCTTCCTCCCACGATACATTAAACTTATTGCCGTGCTCAACCACAACTTCGTTAATTGGTGGGCCGGCAATATACTCATCCTTAATTTCTTCATTTATCTTTCCCGATACGGTTCCGCTGCTCTTATCGTAAACAGAAAGAACTGTCCCGTTTAGGAGTTTGATGATTTGCTGAGCAACTGTTTTCCTGATTCGGAACATTCCTGCGCTGTGAGCCTGAATTACGGCCGTTGAGCCGTAAATGTCAACAATTAACCCGGGTAGGCTGTCGCCTTCGCCATGAACCAGCCTGAAAATATTGGTTTCCTGATTCTGGTATAGTCCCAACTTCTTTCTTACTTCCAGCGCCATTGCCAGTTTATTCAGCCAAAAGTTCTCATCAATGTCAGCCTTTTCAAAGCTGAAGATTCGCACTGCAATCGATCCGGTTTGGTAGTGGCCAGTTGCTATGTAGTTTCCAAAAGAATCATTTACTTCAACAATATCACCATCGTTCAAATTCTCAGGAAGCCTTTTAATTGCACCGGAAAAAATCCAGGGGTGAAACCGCTGGAGCGATTGCTCCTTGCCTGGTTTTAGGTTTATTTGTGGGTATTGCATTTTAAATTTTGCTGGTGATAAGTTTAAGGTATATTTCGCGGCAAACCCAGGCATCAATGGCAGCGTACTGCTGCTGCGCTTCGCTGAGCGAGGGAGCATCCCAGTTCGAGAGCTGCTGCGATTTTGACACTTTCTTCCCAAGTACAATGGCAGCCATTTTACGTACGCTTAGGTTTTCAATCCCATAGTTTGGAACAACCTGCTGCAGATCGATAAACCCTTCGTGTTTAAATTTTGCGATTTTGCTCATCGACTTTAAATCATCGTGAATTGCTGCCCCAATTTTTAAAATTTGTGGGTTTTCAACTAGCTTGATTAGTTCCTTTGGGAAACCAGTGTGTTTTACACGTATAAGAAGTGCAAGTTTTTCTGTTGCTAGTTGAAGTAGCGCAATGCTGTTTGATTCACCCTTTTTAAAAGATGGTTTGGTTTCGGTATCAAAACCAATAATTTTTTCCTTCAGTAGTTCGGGTAGCCAACGTCTAATCTCATCCTCTGAGTTTATCACCACAATTTGACCTTCGTAAAATATGCGGGGAAGTTGCGCTACACTTTCGTTGTCAATACTATCGGCGTACATTTTATAAATCGTTTTCCATATCCTTCTGCCGCTGGGTAATAAACCAGCTGCTGGTATCGTGTTCAGAGGTTTTTGTTTCTTCCTCGTTTTCGGTTTCTAAATCGATGTTGGTATAGTTAAGTATATGCATTGCTCTAATGCAGTTAGCTAGCCTGATTCCCCAGTACTCCTCAAAATTCAAACGGCATTCCCACAGGGCATCGTTCATTTCTTCGGGTTGACCATTCTGGTACAGCAAGGTAAAATCCTTCAAATCTTGGTAAATATCAGCCAAGTATTCCGATAAGGTCGCATTAAATTGCTCGTCGATTTCTGATATTCTTTCATCAAAAATTTCGGGGAATTCATCATGCTCGCCTAGGAATGATTTTAACCCAAGTCTAATGTTTTCGTAATGCTCTTCGGTTACATGTTTCCGGTTTCCCTCTTCGTAAAGGGGTTCGGTTTGTGGAAGGAGCGAAGTTTTATAGTAAAGTAATGGTAATAACTTTGCAGAGGCGTTTATAAAAGCCTTCCTCTTTAAATTCTGAATATTTTCAATAAACGCACAGAATTCCTTGGCTACTGTTGCAAATTCAAGTACGTTCCGACTGTAAACCAAATCTTTAGTATTTCCTTCCATTCATTATAGTTTGCCTGCAAAGCTACTTGAAAATTAGCAAAACACCAAGTGTAAAATAATTCGGGGCAATATAGTTTAGAACCATTTTAAATTACAACAACCATTCAACTATTATTACATCGGTAGCCAAAGAAAATTATTTTTGTAGTCAATTTTCAAACGGTTGCTGTACATGTCGCATAAGCAAAAAACGGTTGATCATCTAGGGAAAGTTGTTGAAATTACACGCAACGATGTTAAGGTTAGCATTATAAGTCACTCAGCCTGTGCATCGTGTCATGCGAGTGGAGTGTGTGGTATGGCCGATACTGCTGAAAAAACTGTTGCTGTAACAAAACCTAATCATGGTTTTATTCTCGGACAGGATGTTAAAGTAATCTTAAAGCAATCGATGGGTTTTAAAGCGTTATTCCTCGGTTACCTAATCCCATTCATGCTGGTTGTTACCCTGCTTATTGCCTTTAATTCAATGGGATTCTCGGAGTTGAAATCTGGTCTTTTCTCAATCTCGGCTCTTGTTCCCTACTATTTTGTACTTTACCTACTTAGAGATAAAATTTCACGTAGTTTTAATTTCGATATTGAACCAATTTTATAAATCTCGAATAGCATGAGTTATTCAATTATTCTTTATACTGTTTTAATGCTTAGCGCACTCGGCGTTGTGCTGGCGGTAGTTCTATACTTCGTTGCCCAAAAATTTAAGGTGTACGAGGATCCCCGAATCGATCAGGTTGAGGCTGTACTTCCTGGAGCAAACTGTGGAGGTTGCGGATACCCCGGATGCCGTGGATTTGCGGAAGCGTTTGTGAAATCCGATGATATTTCGTCGCTGTTCTGTCCGGTTGGTGGAAACGATACCTTCGCTGCAGCAGCAGCAATTCTTGGGAAGGATGCCGTGGCGCAGGATCCGATGATTGCCGTGGTTCGCTGCTCGGGTTCCCCCGATCACAGAGCCCGAACCAGCACCTACAACGGAGCACAATCGTGCAAAATTGCATCTACCCTTTACAGCGGCGACACGGGCTGCCAGTTTGGTTGCCTCGGTTTGGGCGATTGCGTTGATGTTTGTAAGTTCGATGCAATCTACATCGATCCTGTAACTCTTCTTCCAGTAGTAGACGAGGAGAAATGTACCGCTTGCGGTGCCTGCGTAAAGGCTTGCCCGAAACTTATTATTGAGCTGCGCAAGAAAGGACCTAAGAGCAAGCGCATCTTTGTTTCATGTATCAACAAGGACAAAGGTGGTATTGCCAAGAAGAGCTGTGAGGTTGCTTGCATTGGTTGTAACAAGTGCGTTAAGGTTTGCCCTCACGATGCAATTGTGATTGAAAACTTCTTGGCTTACATCGACTATAGTAAGTGTAAACTTTGCCGGAAGTGCGTTGAGGAATGCCCAACGGGAGCAATTCTTGAGTTAAACTTCCCGCCTCGTAAACCTAAGGTTGAGGCAGAACCACAGGTAGAAAAAACAGAGTAATAAAATATGAACTTCGAATTATGATTCACAAATCAACATTCGAATTCAATATCCAAAAATATTAGAGTATGCTTAAAACTTTCTCTAAAGGCGGGGTTCATCCTCCGGAAAATAAAATGTCTGCCGGCATGGCAATTGAAGTTTTGTCGTTGCCGAAGCAGGTAATAATACCTATCTCTCAGCATATTGGTGCGCCAGCAACACCAGTTGTGGCAAAAGGTGACAAGGTGCTTGTTGGGCAAGTTATTGCCAAGAGTTCAGGTTTTGTGTCTGCTAACATTCACTCGTCGGTTTCAGGAACAGTTGCATCGCTCGATGCAGTTCTTGATTCAACTGGTTATAAGCGCCCAGCGGTTACAATTACCGTTGAAGGTGATGAGTGGTTACCTGAAATTGACAGAAGTGCCGATCTGAAAACCGATATCAATTTATCCGCTGAGGAAATTATTGCCAAAGTTAACGAAGCGGGTATAGTTGGCCTTGGTGGTGCAACTTTTCCCTCGCACGTAAAACTTTCAATTCCCAAAGGGAAGAAAGCCGATGTACTTATTATAAATGGTGTAGAGTGTGAGCCTTACCTAACTTCAGATCATAGGCTAATGTTAGAAAAAGCTGATGAGCTGATGGTGGGAATTCTGATTCTTAAGAAGGCGCTTGGTGTTGAACGTGCGCTCATAGGAATTGAGAACAACAAGCCCGATGCAATTAGCCACCTTCAAAAAGTTGCCGCAAAATACAAAGGAATTGAGGTTTACGCGCTTAAGGTGAAATATCCGCAGGGAGGTGAAAAACAATTAATTAAGGCGTTAATCAACCGTGAGGTTCCGTCGGGAGGTTTACCAATCGATGTGGGAACGGTTGTTCATAATGTGGGTACTGCCTTTGCTGTTTACGAAGCGGTTCAAAAAAACAAACCACTTATCGAAAGGGTTGTTACCGTTACCGGTAAAAATCTTCCCAAAACTGCTAACTACATGGTTCGTATTGGAACTCCAATCTCACACCTGATAGAATCAGTTGGAGGATTACCTGAAGATACAGGCAAGGTTGTGAACGGTGGCCCAATGATGGGAAAATCGTTGAACACCACTGACGCTCCTGTAACAAAGGGAACTTCGGGAGTAATTGCTTTCCCCGAAAAAGAATCGATGCGAAGCGAGGTGAAACCTGCTTGCATCCGTTGTGGTAAGTGTGTTTCTGTTTGCCCTATGGGGCTTGAACCATACTTACTAAACAGGTTGAGCCAGCGCAAGATGTTCGAAAATCTTGAGAACGAAAGAGCCCTCGATTGCATGGAGTGTGGCTCGTGCAGTTACGTTTGTCCGGCAAATTTACCATTGCTCGACTATATCCGCCTTGGTAAGGCGGAAGTGAACGCAATTATAAGAGCACGCAAAAACTAGATTAAAGCTATAAAACCTTATAAATAATGAATAAACTACTAGCCGTATCACCATCACCACACGTCCATAGCGGGGAGTCAACCAAAAGGTTGATGTTCAATGTGGTGCTGGCACTGGTTCCAGCGCTTGCGGTAACCCTTTTCTACTTTGGCGTTGGGGCACTTGTTGTAACTGCTGTTGCAATTGTATCGTGCCTTCTGTTTGAGTTTCTTATTCAAAAATACTTATTAAAGGTAAAGCCATCCGTAACCGATGGCTCTGCAATACTAACCGGGCTGCTTCTTGCATTTAATTTGCCCAGCAACCTACCCTGGTGGATTGTAGTAATTGGTGCGCTTGTTGCAATTGGCATTGGGAAAATGAGTTTTGGTGGGTTAGGAAACAACCCTTTCAACCCGGCTCTTGTGGGGCGAGTTTTTCTCCTCATCTCGTTCCCCGTTCAAATGACCAGCTGGCCATTGCCCGTTGAATCGCGAATGTCATACATCGATGCGGTTACTGGAGCAACACCTCTGGCAATTGTAAAGGAAGGTTTGAGCAAAGGAACTTCCATGTCGCAGCTGGCTGAGCAAATACCTAGCCATATGCAGCTTTTCATGGGAACCATGGGAGGCTCCCTTGGCGAAATTGCAGCGTTTGCGCTGCTAATTGGTTTTGTTTGGCTGCTTTTCACAAAAGTTATTACCTGGCACATTCCCGTTTCCATTATGTCAACCATTTTCGTATTTACTGGAATCCTTTGGTTAATTAACCCGGAAGCCAATGCCGATCCTATTTTCCACCTACTAACAGGAGGTGTAATGCTTGGCGCAATTTATATGGCAACCGACTACGTTACCTCGCCAATGCATCCCAAAGGCATGTGGGTGTTTGGAGTTGGAATCGGTGTGCTTACGGTTCTTATCAGAGTTTGGGGTGCCTACCCCGAAGGAGTGTCGTTTGCAATTCTAATAATGAATGCATTTGTTCCTTTAATCAATAGATATATGAAACCAAAACGCTTCGGAGAGGAGGTGAAGAGAAATGGCTAAAGAATCGAATTTCAAAAATATGACATTGACGCTTTTTGTTGTCACTTTACTATCATCGGCTTGCCTTGGGTTTGTATACAGCTTTACCAAGGGGCCAATTGATAACGCACAAACAGCGAAGATTAACGTTGCACTAAGCAAGGTTTTGCCTGAGTTCGACAACCAGCCTTCAACCGAAAAGTTTACCCGCGAGGTTGATGGAGGCATCCTAACTTTTTATCCGGCAACCAAAGGCGGAGTAGCGGTTGGAACGGCAATTCAAACCTTTTCTAAGAACGGGTTTAGCGGACAGGTTGACCTGATGGTGGGATTCCTACCCGATGGCTCAATTAATTCTGTTGAAGTAATTGCCCACAAGGAAACTCCAGGGCTTGGCGATAAAATGGAGTCAACTAAATCGGATTTTAGCGTTCAGTTCAAAGGGAAGAACCCTGCTGATTTTAAACTTATGGTTAAAAAGGATGGCGGTGATGTTGATGCAATAACGGCATCAACAATAAGTTCCAGAGCATTCTGTGATGCCGTTCTACGAGCCTACAACGCATATATGAAGGAAGGAGGAGCCCAATGAATCAGGTAAAAAATTTCACGAAAGGTTTCATTAAGGAGAACCCCGTTTTCGTTCTTCTTTTAGGAATGTGTCCCACACTTGGAACTACAACCAGCGCAGTAAATGGATTGGGAATGGGGTTAGCAACCACCTTTGTTCTTGTAATGGCCAACATTGTTATTTCGTTGGTGAAGAACGTAATTCCAGCGAAGGTTCGTATTCCTTCGTACATTGTAATTATTGCATCGTTTGTAACAATGGTTGATTTGAGTATGGCCGGATTTTTACCAGCGCTTCATGCTCAGCTGGGATTATTCATCCCTCTTATTGTAGTAAACTGTATAGTTTTAGGAAGAGCCGAAGCTTTCGCTTCGAAGAATACTATCGGTTCGTCATTCATTGACGGATTGGGAATGGGTCTGGGTTTTTCCTTCGCGCTAACTTTGCTTGGTGCTACCCGTGAGATTCTGGGTAGCGGAAAGATTTTTGGCCTAACCCTGTTCCCCGATAAGTATGCTATGCTGGTATTTGTGCTGGCGCCGGGTGCATTCTTCGCGTTGGGTTACCTTATTACCATTATGAACAAACTTGCTAAGAAGAACTAAAAAAACCTTAAGCCATGGAATATGTAATTATCATAATATCAGCAATATTTGTAAATAATATTGTACTGGCAAAGTTCCTCGGAATTTGTCCGTTTCTTGGGGTTTCCAATAAGGTTGAAACCTCGGTTGGCATGTCGGGTGCAGTACTCTTTGTAATTACCATTGCAACCATTGTAACGTACTTGCTAATGCACTACGTGCTGATTCCTCTTAACATAGGTTACATGCAAACCGTAGCATACATTCTTGTAATTGCTGCGCTTGTGCAAATGGTTGAAATTATTCTTAAGAAGGTTAGCCCCTCGCTTTACCAAGCGTTAGGAGTTTTTCTACCATTAATAACAACAAACTGTGCCATTTTGGGTGTGGCAATTCTGGTTATTCAGAATGAGTACAACCTTCTTGAAAGCGTTGTTTTTGCCATTGCAAATGCAGTTGGTTTTGCGTTAGCGCTGATTGTTTTTGCCGGAATCCGTGAGTCACTCGATTTGGTTGACTTGCCAAAAGGAATGAAGGGCGCTCCCATTGCTTTGGTGGTTGCCGGAATTCTTGCTCTTGCATTTATGGGCTTTGCCGGAATTGTGTAGCTAGCAAATTCATTTAAAATATTAAGCCTGCTCATTCGAGCAGGCTTTTCTTATTTTTTCGCCAAATATCTAACCCCAAGGTATTTAAGGGTAACGCCGATTATTGGAATTCTCAGGATTTTCTGCTTATCCTTCTCGTTATTCTCGTTTAACCAATCGCTTAGGGTGTGGATTGGCGCGCATAGAATTTTGGTTTTTGGGTTGAGAAGAATCGTTTTCTCTTTATCAAGCACTATGGTTCGGTTTTTTCGGGGAATAATTCTATAGTATTTCCTTACACGAAACAGTGGTCTGAAGTATTTAAAGAGCCGCGATATGTATTTCTTCTTAAAGATAAAACTGTTGCAGGTTTCGCAGTGTCCAGCAACAATATTTCCGAAAACCAGCTCGTTGCAGTTTACCTTCCCTTTGCAGGTTAAGCAATCCATTTCAACCTTTCTGTTTGTTGGCTCAAAGATTTTTTGTGACATCGATTTTCTGAAAGCCGAGTAGCTAAGTGCGATGCGGAGAAACCAAAGTTGCAGAAAAATCAGTCCGATGTATAGAAGGTAGAAGTAGTTCGCGAAGTTCTGATGGAAAAGGAAACCGTCGTATAGCCCATGAGCCAGTGAGGCAAGGGCAACGGAAAGGAATAGTCCGAGATAGTTCTTGTGAATCTTCTTGTGAATAAAGAATGCAATTCCCATGTATCCCGAGAACGACATGTGACCAACTGTGGCGAAAATTGAACGGGTAATGAGCAGTGTGAAAGGGGCTTCGGCGCTGAAACAGTAAAAAACGTTCTCGATAACAGAGAAACCAAGCGAAACGGCTGAAATGTATATTAGCCCGTCAACAATCTCGTCGAACTCTCGTTTTATGAAATCGAGGGCGATTGCCAGCGCCAGCAGCTTCGATATTTCTTCAATGAAACCAATTTTGAAAATTGCATCGATGATGTTGTAGCGTACATTTACAAACTTGTATAGAAAAAGCGATGCGAGAACAGAAATAGCTCCGCCAAGCACCATAACAAGGAGTAACTTTTTGAAGGGTTCCCTTTGGTAGGCATCGTAACTTCTGAGCTTTATAAGGTAAGTTATGCCAATTGCAAATGCTAGAATAATTACAGCTAGTTCTTGATAATGTGTCATAGAAAGGATAATTACTATTTAAACTTCAATAAAGATAATTAGTTTTGAATCATAAATCTAAAATAATTAACATGAACACAATTGAACAATGTAGTTTCTGTTGAGAAAAACATTTGCCATTTGCCGTTCGACTTCCTACATTTGCCATTCATTTTTAGAAGGTTTTATTAGTATTATAAATGCAGAATATTTACCCAAATAATTTCGAAGAGAAAATTGGTTTCGACCGGATTCGCAGTCAGGTGAGCGATATGTGTTTTTGTGCGCTTGGGAAAAGAAAAGCCGTTGAGGCATTCTTTATGACCGATTTCAACGAAGTTGCAAAACGTATCGAGCAGGTTTCGGAAATGAAAACTATTTACCAGATGGAGGATTCATTCCCTGTTGATGGTTATGCTGATGCAACTCCTTTCCTTGAGCGGATTAAGCGCGAAGGATCGTGGATGGACGAAACCGAACTGTTCACTCTTCGAAAATCGCTGGATGCAATTAAAGCGTTGGTTTCATTCTTTAAGCGAGGCGAAAAACCAAAATACCCGTCACTTACAGAGCTTGCAAAAAGCGTTGAGTATTTCCCGTTTGTTGCCGAAAGAATTGACTCAATTCTAAATAAGTACGGAAAAATAAAGGATAATGCTTCGCCTGAGTTGGCAAGAATTCGCGGTGAAATTACTTCGAAACAGGCTTCGGTTTCGAAACGAATAAACTCGATTCTAAAATCGGCGCAGGCCGAGGGAATTGTCGATAGCGATGCCCAAACTTCAATTCGCGAAGGACGAATTGTGATTCCCGTTAGCGCTGCCAACAAGCGTAAGCTTAAAGGATTTATTCACGATGAATCGGCTACCGGAAAAACTTTCTTTATTGAGCCGGTTGAGGTTGTTGAAATCAACAACGAAATTCGTGAGCTTGAGTACGATGAGCGCCGCGAGGTTATCAGAATTCTGGTTGAGTTTTCCGATACGATTCGCCCGTACCTGCCGGAATTATTGCAATCATACGATTTTCTGGGAGAAATTGATTTTATCCATGCAAAGGCAAAGTTTGCAGCAGATGTAGCGGGAGCAAAACCAATTATACACGAGAATCCTAAAATTTATCTGCGTAAAGCAGTTCATCCGTTGCTAATGCTTGCACTAAGGCGTGAAGGCAAGGAGGTAATTCCGCTCGATATGGAGTTAAAGGCCGATGATCATATCCTGCTAATTTCCGGCCCAAACGCCGGAGGGAAATCGGTTTGCCTAAAAACGGTAGGGGTTTCGCAGTACATGCTGCAATGCGGATTCTTACCGCCGGTTCTCGAAAATTCTGAGATGGGAATTTTTAGCAAACTTTTAATTGATATTGGTGATGAGCAATCCATTGAGAACGATTTAAGCACCTATAGTTCCCACCTGCTTAACATGAAATTTTTTGTGAAAAATTCCGATTCAAAAACGCTAATCCTTATCGACGAGTTTGGTGCGGGAACTGAACCTCAGGTTGGTGGCGCAATTGCCGAATCGATGCTGCAGAAATTCAACGAAGTTGGTGCATTTGGAGTTATCACTACTCACTACACAAATCTTAAACATTTTGCCGCTGGCAACAAAGGAATTGTTAACGGTGCTATGCTTTTTGATGTTGGGAGAATTGAACCGCTCTTTAAACTAGAAATCGGGAAACCCGGAAGCAGCTTTGCGTTTGAGATTGCACGAAAAATAGGTTTGCCCGAAGATTTGCTGAAACTTGCCGAGGATAAAGCGGGGAAGGATTACATGAGTTCCGAAAAGTTTTTGAAAGAAATTTCGCGCGATAAACGATACTGGGAGAAGAAACGCGATAGTATCAGAATTGCCGGGAAAAAATCTGAGGAGTACGAGCAGAAGTTGGAATCGGAGTGGGAATCAATAAAAAATCAGCGGAAGGAAATCCTTAAAAAAGCGAAGGATGAGGCTGAAGCAATTTTGTCGCAAACAAATAAAATTATTGAGAATACAATCCGTGAAATAAAGGAATCTGCTGCCGATAAAGAACGAACCTTAAAAGTTCGTAAGGATGTTGAGGATTTGAAGTTGAAAATTAAAAGCAACGAAATAGAGGAGGATGAAACGGTAGAGCAGAAGATGGAACAGATTCGCCAGCGCCAGAAACGGAACGAAGAAAGGCGGCTGAAACGTGGCGAAGCAAAACCTCAATCAGCACCAAAACCCGAAAAACCGAAGGAATTTGAGAAGGGCGATAAGGTGAAAATTAAAGGTCAGGATTCTACAGGCGAAATTATGGAGGTTAGCCCGAAAAATGCGGTGGTTGCCTTTGGCAGCATGATGACTACGATTAAACTCGACAGGTTGGAGCGGATAAGCCTTACAGAATTCCGCAAGGTGGAAAGAACGGTTCGCTCACCGCAAACCGGCGCTGGATTTGATCTGAATAAAAAACGTTTGAATTTCCGATCGGATATTGATGTTCGTGGCTACCGTGCCGACGAGGCGCTGCAAACCGTTCAGGATTTGGTTGACGAAGCAGCAATGATTGGAATCGGACGAGTTCGAATTCTCCACGGAAAAGGAAACGGAATTCTCCGGCAGGAAATCCGTAATTTCCTAAAAACCATTCCGTACGTAAAGAATTTTCACGATGAGCATGTTGAGTTTGGTGGAGCAGGAATTACAGTTGTTGAAATTGACTCGTAGTAGAACTTTTTGTAACATATGTAATTGAATGTCATTGTTTTGTTTAAAGTTAATAACGATGATTTTCCTGTATTTGCTGAATCTGCAAGAATCTCTGTAATCTGATATAAATTAATATGAGTATCAGTTTTGATGCCAATAAATTGACCTTGATTTTCCTCATTTACCCTGTCCCTAAAGCTATTGAAGAAAATCAAGTTACCCCTTTTAGGGTTAGGGGTAAACAAATTGATTTTCTGAACTATCTTTTTTGCCAGGAATCAAAGCGGATAATCATTTAAATTAAATCAACCTAAATTCTATTAAATTTGATATATTTATCAACCTAAATTGAGCCATGGAATGCAAATTCTGGTTTATACAGAGGTTATAACCCCTCGGGTAACCTATATTTTTAATCACATTCTTTCCCAAATTCTGGGTTTTGACGTAATATTTACTCAGGATAAAAGTTATGTATCTTCGTTCAGCGGTCCGGTAGTTAATTATTCTACCCAAAATAATTTAGGTTCATTTCAGGTTATTCCTCATCAACTCCTTTTTGAGGAAGGAATAGAAAGCCAGCAGTTCGATTTTTTTACCTGGCGCAATCTGCCTGCTTTTTTTCCGACCGATAACACCCATGAAATTCCATTCGATATTTTCGCAGCAAGTTTTTTCCTGATTTCTCGTTACGAAGAATACCTGCCACATGAGGCAGATAAGTACAAACGGTTTCGGGTTGAGAATAGTGTTGCATACTGGAATGGTTTTCTCGAAATTCCTCTTGTAGATTTGTGGATTGTTGAATTTGGTGAAATTTTGAAGCAGAAGTTTCCTTCCGCACAGATAATTCTACCACCATTTAAGTTCTTACCCACAATTGACATCGACAACGCTTTTGCCTACAAGCATAAAGGTTTTTTTAGATCACTTGCCGGAATCGTAAAATCAACTTTAAGTTTAAATATTCTGGACTTACACCTACGATTAAGAGTTATTTTTGGATTTTCAAAGGATCCGTTCGATACGTACTTACTTTTGTTTGAAACGTTAAAGCATTTTCCGCAAACTATATGGTTCATTTTGGGGGGGAAGTATGGGCGATACGATAAAAACGTGTCCTTAAAACGAACTCGGGTAAAGAAACTTATCCGGAAAATTAGCTCAACCTTTAATGTTGGAGTACATCCCTCATTCGCTTCGTATTTATCATATGATAGTGTAAACAGTGAAATTCTTAGATTAAAATCAATTTGTCGAAACGAGGTTGCTTCGAGCCGCCAGCACTTTTTACGGGTTAAGTTTCCTGAAACTTATAGAATACTGGTTCAAGCAGGAATTAAATCCGATTATTCAATGGGTTACTCATCTACTGTAGGTTTTCGAGCATCAACATGCCATCCCTTCAACTTTTTTGATTTGACTGAAAATAGGGAACTCTCTCTCTCGATAGTTCCGTTTCAAGTCATGGATCGCGCCCTTCTCGAAGGGAAAAATTTATCAAAAGAATTAGCTGTCGATAAAACCATTGAGATTGCCATGAAAGTTAAAGAAGTAGGAGGGACTTTCGTTACAGTTTGGCACAACGAGTCGCTTTCGGGTGTTAATGAGTGGAAGGGCTGGGAGAATGTTTTTAGCGAAATAGTTGATAAGATAGTTACACAACAGAATTAGAAATTGGAGATTCGTTACCTAAAGAGAAATGAGATTGACACCCAAAAGTGGGATAGGTGCATTGCCCATTCCGTGAACGGAATTGTGTATGCCTACTCCTGGTTCCTCGATATAGTTGCTACTGACTGGGATGCACTTGTTGGCGAGGATTACAAGGCGGTTTTTCCGTTAGTGTTCGGGAATAAATATGGGTACAATTACCTATACCAACCACCGTTTGCTCAGCAACTAGGACTCTTCTCTGTCGGGCCACTTAGCTGGAATTTGCTTAAACGTTTCCTCAATCTGGCAGCTTCAAGGTATAGTTATTTAAATTTGAACCTAAATACCTACCTGAAAATTGAAGCCAATAGCTTCAAAACCATTCCGCGTAAAACCTTTCACCTTGATTTAATTGAAGATTATTCAAAAATTTCAGGTCGATTTTCAGTAGTAACCCGAAACAACATTTCATCATCCGTAGCAAATAGTGTGCAGGTTATTCGGGGGTTAAGTGCTTTTCAGATGTTAGAGTTGAAACGCAATGAAAAGAACAATGCCTTGAAGTCCAGGCATATTGAAATGATTATGCAAATAATTTCAACATCGGTTTCGAATGGAACAGGTGAACTTTACGGCGCATACACAAGCAGGAATGAACTTTGCGCTGCAGCGCTTTTCTTAAGATCCAACGGCAAACTAGTTTTTTTGCTTTCAGCGAATAGCGAGGAAGGAACCACAATAAATGCATTGCACTCAATTTTCGATTTTGTTATTCATCATCACTCTGAGAAGCACTTAGTTCTGGATTTTGGAGATGCCGAGAACGAAAAAATGGCAACGTTCTACAAGGGCTATGGAGCTTCGGAGTGTGCATATGCACAATTAGTTATAAATAATCTGCCTGCAAATATTAGCCTCTTCAAATAATTCTTCCCAACCTTTATCCTTTTATCCTTTATCCCTTTTACTCCATCAAACTCTCAAAATCAATTTCGGCAGTATGTTCAGTTTCTACAAGTTTTGTTTTTTCGCATTTGAGGGTTTTTGAAGGGAACTTTTTCAGAAGACTGTAGTTGTGAGTTGCCATTATTACAGCCCGTCCGGAGGCAGCAATATCGAATAGAATTTTCATAATTTCATCGGAAGTTTCAGGGTCGAGGTTGCCGGTTGGCTCATCAGCCAAAATTATTTCGGGGTTGTTCAGGAGCGCCCGGGCAATAACAACACGTTGCTGCTCACCCCCCGATAGCTGGTGGGGCATCTTAAACTCCTTGTACTTAAGCCCAACTTTATCAAGCACATCATCAATTCGTTCTTTCATGGCCTGCTTGTTTTTCCAGCCAGTTGCCTTAAGCACGAAAAGTAGGTTATCGTTTACCGACCTATCGCTGAGAAGTTGGAAATCCTGGAATACGATTCCAATCTTTCTTCTCAGGTAGGGGATTTGCTTACGTTTTATCTTTTTTAGGTCGAATCCGGTAACAGTGCCTTCCCCGGTTTTCAACGGAAGTTCAGCATTAATGGTTTTAATGAGGCTGGTTTTCCCACTTCCAACCTTGCCAATGAGGTATATAAACTGTCCCTTTTCAATATTCAGCGAAACATTTGAAAGTATCAGGTTGTCATTCTGAAATATTGAAACGTTCTTGAATTGAATTATGGTGTCGAGGGCCATTAGAGTTCAAGTTTAGTTAGTTTTCCAAATTCAAGTTTATCAACTATATTTTGAATGCTTTCTTCGGTTAAGGTTTTATTAAAAAATTTGCTTAACCTGTCGTAGGGTGGTTTGCATCTCGAGTTCGAAAGTAGCAACATGTCGCTGGAACGAATCTGTATGTAGTCCTTGCCAACAATTTCACCCTTTACTTTTAGCAAATAGAAGGTACTTTTTAACATATTCGCTCCTTTTTTGCCATAAAGATAATTCCATTTTTTTAATCTGCTTGTTTTCCGTACACTTTTGCCCCAATTACAAGCCCAGCGCTAATTATTACTATGTTTTTTATTATGTATTGCCCCTCAAGCGTTGGTGCGAACGGAACTCTTGTAAAAACTTCGTTCGGGAAAATAAGCATTGGGGCAAAAGTTCCCAACATATGCATAAATAGCAACAGTAAAGTTATACGTTGAAACTTTCCTGTAAGGAAACCTAAGCCAATAACCGTTTCCCATGTTGCCAAAGTAATAATTATAAACTTTGGAGTTACTAAGCCAAAGGTTAGGGCTGCAATAGTATCAATGGCCAAGTCCTGGGCAGGACTAAGCCCCGGAAAAAATTTCAGGAAACCAAACCACAGGAATATTATTCCAATACTAATCCTCAGTAAATACAAAGAATTTCGATTTAGCCAGTATGCTATAATTCTCTCAGATTGTTCGTAAGTGTTTTTTGTTGTTTTCATAATCAAGTCCGTTTGTTATTATAATAACAAATAAATTCCTTTTCTTGTTCATTGTTACTAGCACTAACTGGCATAGAAATTGAGTTATTTCACCTATATTTTTTATTCGTTGCTCAAATATTGGGCGCTGATAAATATTAATGTTTTATATTAGTGTGTTCGAAAATTATTTACTAACCCTAATACTATTTTACCATGAAAAAGTTTAGAATTATTGCTCTACTCAGCTTGTTTGCTTTCGCTTTTTCTTCCTGTGAAAAGGAATAGGATTTCCTAATTGGAAAGTGGAATATCGACAAAACCACAACATCAATCTATGTTGAAGATATTTTACTTCAGTTCCCAGGCCTTACAAATCCTTCAGTTCAAACGAACTTAGGTTGGATTGAATTTAAGGAAGGTGGGTCAGGAGTTGATGATGTTGGAGCCACATTTACTTGGGCATTATCAGGTGATAATCTAACAGTTACAGATGATGATGGTTCGATTACAATGAAATTAACAACAAAGGAGGATGAAAAAATAGTTGGAGAATGGACCGAAGTGGAGGATGTTGAAGGGGTTGAATGGTCAGTTGAAACGATAATTGAACTGAGCAAGTTGTAGTTCTGTAATCAATTATATAAAGCCCTTCGAAAAATCGGAGGGCTTTTATTTTCTCTGAAAACTGCTACACTATCAACATTTTTGCA
>ERZ795048.1949-NODE-1949-length-17420-cov-27.617737_pt1 | contig 17420 bp, 15 predicted proteins | sample MGYA00375132_ERZ795048 | MGnify/ENA primary metagenome ERZ795048 (study PRJEB30177, sample SAMN05720225) | activated sludge metagenome | isolation source: Anaerobic digester | place: Hong Kong | collected 2014-12-17 ...
GCTGCTGTTATCAACAAAAAAGTATTGTTTATTATTCTTTTTATCAATTATGTAAATAAAATAGTTTCCGTAAATTGAAGAAAAATCGATATTACCATTTGATAAAAAATCTGATAGGATAAATTCAATACTTTCTTTTCCTGCCCTCTTTCCTGAGGTAAAAAAAAGCCCCTTGAAATGAACTTCAAAATCACAATAAAAAAAACTTTGAATTCTTTCGTCAGAATTATATAAAATACCAGCTGCAGATAGTATCATGTTTTTAAAACCACTTATTTACATTCCAACCACCCTTATTTCCGTCCTTCTATTCTGGGCTTTTCCCTCGTCGGTTGAGTTATCGGCAACAGGTTTTGTTTCGCCGTAACCCTTCCATGTTAACCTTTCTGTGGGAATATTTTTCGATTGCAAAAATTCTACAACTGCTTTCGCTCGATTATCGGAGAGATTCAGGTTATAGTCATCTGCACCAACATCGTCGGTATGACCACCAACCTCAATGCGCATGGTGGGATTGTTCTGCAGAAGTTCTACCAAACGGTTCAGTTCAATAACCGATTCGCTCTTCAGCTCATACGAATCGGTTTCGAAAAAAATGTTACGCATAACCATAACTTCTCCAACCCGAATTGGGCGGAGCCCAAAGTTTTTACGGTACGGTTCCTGCGCCGAGTGAACCCCCGAAAAATCGAAGTGCTCAGAGTGGAAAAGGTAACCCGGTGAGGAAACGAAGAATGCGTAGCTTCTATTGGTAGGTAAGCAAACCAGAAACGTTCCGCTGTACGAAGTTTCGGAGCGCATAATTTCCTCGCCCGTGGCAATATCAACCAAATGGAAGCTGCTTTCCAGTGGCCGTCCGTTTGTAATATCGGTAACTTTCCCCCGCATGTACGATGAGGGAATTGGCTGAACCTCCTTGTAAAGTTTGAACATGTAAATATCGCGACCCTTCTCAAGTTCAATGTCAGAGGAATAGTAAGCCTCGGTTCCCCGAGCGTTAACAATTAAACCATCCTCGCTTCGGTGCGTATTTATTGGGTAACCTAAATTAACAGGTATAGTCCATGTAGTATCATTCAGCTTCCGCGACATTAAAATATCGAGCCCGCCCATGCCAACGTGGCCATCGGACGAGAAGTAGAGTGTTTGGTTGTCGAAATGTATGAAGGGCGACTGCTCGTTAAACGGAGTATTAATGGAATCGCCAAGGTTTTCGGGGTCGCTCCAGTTATCGCCATCCAAACGCGTTGTTTTCCACACATCAAAATTCCCCTTTCCTCCTCCACGGTTACTTACAAAGTACAGCGTTCGCCCATCGGGCGAGATGGATGGTTGCTTCTCGCTGCTGTAGGGTAAATTTACCGGCTCGGGAAGTTTTCGGGGTTTTCCCCAGGTTCCATCCACTTCACGTTTCGATACAAAAAGGTTGCACACTCCCGAGCAGAATGTGTAGTACATTATATTACCATCGGCACTTAACGATTGGGCTCCCTCGTTATTCACCGGTGTATTAATTGGGTAACCTAAACTCCGAACTGGCATCCAGTTACCTTCCGCATCGCGGGTTGAGTAGTAGAAATCCTCCTGCCTATTTCTGAAAACTTCGGTTGAGTTGGTATCCTTAGGCATGTTAACGGTAATAACCAGCGTATTCTCATCGGCCGAAAGGCTTGGCCAGTAGTCGTCCATGTTACTGTTCACGTTTGTTCCCAAGTTTTCCGGTTCAAAGGGAACCGGATTGCTCTTTGAAAAAGTTGCAAATCGGCAGCACTCAAGCCGGAACTTTGCAAACTCCATGCTCTCTGCCCGGCTATTTCGGTAACCTAAAAATTTGGTGTAGTAGCTAGTAGCACGTTCGTACTCTCCCCTCGCAAAAAGCATATTGCCCAAGTTGTAGTGAACTAGGGGGAAAAAATCGGGATTAATTGCAACGGCGCTTTCTGCTGCCACAATGGCCTCCTCGGGCTTGCCCCACTCCTGGTATACCTGCGAAAGGATAAGGTATGCTTCAATGAATCGCTCCTCATGCTTTAGCGCCTCCTTTAAAAAAAGTTCAGCCTTGTAGTAATCGTAACGGTCGTAGGCTTCCAGAGCAGAATTGAAGTTTGCAATGGCCTTCTTATCTGAAATGGTTAAATCGGAGGGTTGCGCAAAACCAGTAAATGGAATGAGTATAAAAAGAATAACTGCTGTAGCCGAAACAATTTTTCGCATACTATTTTTATTTCAATATAGCAAAATAACGTAACAGGTAAGCAAAAATTTCAAAAAAAGAAATGGGAAAATAACGTGTTACCTATTAAAACGATTTAACCTGTCGAGCTCGCGCTTGTTATCCTTCTTCTTAATGTCCTCTCGTTTATCGTGCATCTTCTTGCCACGGGCAAGACCAATTTCAACCTTAGCGTACCCTTTCTCGCTAATAAAAACCTTCAGGGCAACAATGGTTAGGCCTTTCTCCTGTGAGCTGCGGAACAATTTTCGAAGTTCAATTCTGTTTAGCAAAAGCTTTCTGTCGCGCTTGGGCTCATGGTTATTGTAGGTTCCAAAATTGTACTCGGTAATGTGCATTCCGGTTAGCCACAGTTCCCCTTCTACAAACTTGCAGTATGCGTCAACCAAACTTGCTTTACTTTGGCGCAGCGATTTAATTTCGGTACCAGTTAGCACAATACCGGCAGTAAAGGTTTCAATTATTTCAAACTGAAAGAAAGCCTTCTTGTTTTTAATCAACACTTTACTACTCGTACCCATAATAAAAAGCTACAGATTTACTGGAATTTTTAGAAATAACCCTAAAACAATGTAAACTAAAAAGAATACCAATGTAATAACGAGCAGCGAAATTAATGAAAATCCTGCAATACGCTCACCTTGCACCGAAAGAATTGGCTTAATTCCTGCAACAAAAATGTATATTCCCCACAAACCGAGCAAACCAAAAATTAGCCCAAGCGAAGGAATAACTTTTCCTAAGGTTGACATGATAATGAATACTGCCAGTGAGAATGAAACTACTACCAGCGAATTCAGAATGCTGCCATCGCCCTTAAATGAGGCTGAAAGTTTGGCTACGAAGTAGGCAGAAATGGCTACTCCCAGGAAACCAGAACCAAAACTGAAAAGCAGGTACTGAAGAGCTACAAGAAATGTGTTCCCCGGAATTCGAAGAACCCCCAAAAACGTTAGCACAGATGTTACGCCTAGCAAAGGAAGTAAAAACTGTAGCAGCACTCTTTTCTGACTTACACAACTAAGGTCAAATGCTTTCCAGGCCTTTGATGGAGAAAGAATAATATCTAGAAAAAGTTTAAACATCTATTTGGTCAACTTATTTTTTTGTAGTTAAAATTGTATGCAAAAATAGCTAATTTTAGACCCATATTAACAAAAATTATTTGATAATTACTGCGTTATAGAACCCGAAGGATAGCAATGAGCCAAAGTGAAAACAGTTGGAATCCAAACAAGTATAACCTAGTTACCATTCTGGGACCCACTGCCGGAGGCAAAACATCGGTTGCCGCAAATTTTGCCTACAGAACTGATGGGGAAATAATTAGCGCCGATTCCCGCCAACTTTACCGTGGAATGAGCCTGGGAACGGGAAAAGACATTCAGGATTACACTGTGAACGGGAAAGAAATTCCTTACCACCTGATCGATGTTTTTGATGCCGGCTACCAGTGCAACGTTTACGAATTTCAGCAACTTTTTGTTGATGCTTTCAACGATATTTCGCAGAGAGGGAAACTGCCAATTCTTTGTGGCGGTTCGGGGCTATACATCGAGGCAGCCATTCGTGGCTACAAGCTTATTGCTGTTCCCGATAATCCTTCGCTTCGCGAAGAGCTGGCTCAGAAAAGCATGGAGGAGCTGGAGGAAATTCTAAAATCTTACAAATCACTACACAACACAACCGATACTGATAACCGGAAACGCATTACCCGTGCCATTGAAATTGAGGAACACTACGCACGGGTTGGTGAGAAAGAAACCTCGTATCCAGAAATCAGAAATATTAACATCGGTATTCGTTTCCCTCGGCCTCAGCAGCGCGAACGAATTACATTGCGCCTAAAGCAAAGGCTAAACGAGGGAATGATTGATGAAGTGAAGGAACTTCTCGACAAAGGGGTTGAACCCAACCTGCTGGTTTACTATGGTTTGGAGTATAAATGGTTAACAAACTATGTAACCGGAAAAATTTCGTACAACGAAATGTTTGAGGGTTTGAATACGGCCATTCACCAGTTTGCCAAGCGGCAAATGACTTGGTTCCGGGGAATGGAACGTAAAGGAATACCAATAAACTGGGTTGATGGAAATTTAGATATGGACAGCAAAATCAATCAGATTTTCCAAATCCTTAAGGAAACTCAAGGCTAAATTTATGTTCAAAACAAATCTTCCCAAAAATATTGAGGAAATTCTATATCAGGAACCAATAACTAATCTCAATATTCTTGGTTTTTTTGAAAAACATACTCCGCTGCAGATAAAAGAATACGGAAATTCAACCATGATTTCCGGTCAAAGCGATGAGCTTTGGTGGTATTTACATTGCAACTCGCAGGAAGATTTTGATAAGTTCACCGATGAGCTCAGCACAGGAAATCATTTCTTTTCAATAATTCCCGATTGGATACTCACTCGACTTAAAAGTCAGTTTCAAATCCACTGGGTTCTAACGTGCAACAAGTTTTATCTTCCAAACGAAGTTGAACTTCCAAACATCGATATTAAAATTGAACGGTTAATTCCTGAGGATTCCTACTCAATATTTGAGCACTCGAACTACAAAGCATTCACCAGCAGAGAGTACATCGAGGAGCAAATAGTTTGTCGCTCTGGAGCTGCTTTTCGCGATGCAAAAAAATTGGCTGGCTGGGCACTTTTCCACGACGACGGTGCAATGGGAATGCTCCACGTTGTTGATGATTACCGCAGAAAAGGAGTTGCCAGAACTTTAATGGTTGAACTCTGTAAAATACAACGATCGCAAAACAGAATTCCTTACACAAGCGTTGAGCCTACAAATATTGCCTCATCAAATCTGGTAAAATCCTTGGGATTTGTAAATACAGGAACTGTACACTGGGTAAAATTTTCGAAGTAAAAATTCCTGTGAAAGTAGGCCGATTTATCAATTTTACTATCTTTACTAACTACCAATTTAGAACCCTATGAGAAAAGAAGTAGAGATAATATGCGAAAATATTAACGAGCGCCGGAAGCTGAAACCGGGCCTTAGCCTGCTCGAAATTTCACAACAAGTAAAGCATAACCTCAAACATCCGGTTTTGGGAGCCATGGTGAACAATGTTCTCAAAGAGTTGGACTACGAAGTTTACTCGCCCAAAACCATTCGATTTATCGATATTACCCATCCGGCCGGAATGCGGATGTACCAGCGCAGCCTTTTCTTTGTAATGCAGAAAGCGGTGAAGGAGTTGGTTCCCGGAAGCCGGGTTCGAATTGAACATGCTGTTTCCAAAGGATTTTACTGCGAAATCGACGGTTGTCCATCACCGCTCGAACTTCCATTTATTTTCAAGATTGGTGCAAAAATGCAGGAAATTGTTGAACAGGATTTACCTTTTCGTCGCGATAAGGTTCTTACCAAGGATGTTGCAACACTTTTCCGCAATTTAGGCGATGAGGAGAAAGCCGAACTTTTCGAAACACGCTCAACGCTTTACACTTCTGTATACTATTTGAATAGTACGGCCGACTACTTCTTTGGTTGTCTGGTTCCTTCAACCGGTTACCTCAAAAAATTCGACTTGGTGAAATACTACCAGGGAATGCTGCTTATGGTGCCAAAGCGCAAAAACCCTGATGAGCTGGAAGATATTGTGATTCAGGACAAGATGTTCGATATTTTTCAGGAATACAAGGATTGGGTTGATATCTTGGGCGTTGGAAACGTGGCAGCAATCAACAAGCAGGTGCTTACCGGAAACTCCAGCGAGCTGATTAAAATTTCCGAAGCGCTTCACGAACGTAAGGTAGTTCAAATTGCAGATATGATTTACAGCCGAAAGGATAACGTACGAATTGTGCTTATATCAGGCCCTTCCTCCTCTGGCAAAACTACCTTTTCGAAACGTTTAGCTATTCAGCTAAAAGTAGCCGGAATGCGCCCCTACACCATCTCACTTGACAACTACTTCGTTGACCGTGAGCACACTCCACGTGATGAGCATGGCGAGTACGATTTTGAGTCGCTGCATGCGCTGGATATTAACTACTTTAACAACGATTTAGTTCAGCTGATGGAGGGTAAGGAGGTTGAGCTTCCAAAATTCTCGTTCGAAAATGGGAAACGCTACTTCGATGGCACCAAGCTAAAAATTGAGCGCAACGGAATAATAATTATTGAGGGAATCCACGCGCTCAACCCAGATTTAACTCCGCTAATTGAGGCCGAAAAGAAATTTAAGGTTTACATATCAGCGTTAACATCGCTATCCATTGACGGGACTAACAGGATTCCAACAACCGACAACAGGCTAATCCGCAGGATTATTCGCGACCACCGCTACCGCGGATACAGCGCACTCGATACCATTTCACGCTGGGACAGCGTTCGGCGCGGTGAGGATCACAATATTTTCCCGTTCCAGGAGGAGGCCGATGTAATGTTTAACTCGGCGCTACTTTACGAGCTGGGAATCCTGAAAAGTTACGCCGAGCCGGTTATCCGTGAGGTTCCCATGAACGTTCCGGAGTACGCCGAGGCCGTTCGGTTAATAAAATTCCTAAGCTACTTTGTCAGCATTCCACCTGATGAAATTCCACCAACATCAATTCTGCGTGAATTTTTGGGCGGCAGCACATTTTCGTATAGGTAAACAACAACAAAACCAAAAATAGAATGAAAACAAAACTGATTCTTTTAATTTTCGTGATCGGATTCTTTTATGCATGTAATCAGAAAAATAAACAAGCTGAGCAGGTAATTTCACAATCTGATAATTCCCTAGTTGGCAAATGGGTTAAAGTTGGACAGACAGGTCCTGTATGCTTCGATTTTAAAAACAACGGTTTGTTTGAAGGTGATTTTGGAAACGACCAAACGGTTGATGTGGTTGCAAAATATGAATTGTCAGGTGACACCTTGAAACTTATTGATAAGGAAGGGCAAATGTGTCAAGGCGTTGGGAAATACTTGGTTTACCAATCGAAGTACTACATATCAATTGATTTGATTGATGACGAATGTGGCGGAAGAGTAAAAACAACCATGGGGTTTTGGACAAAACCCAATTTCAAGGATTTCATAAAGACCCTTGACGAAGAAATTGAGAAATCGCCAAACCCCGATTTGTACTTGAGTAGAGCTAGGGTACACTTGGCTACAGGTATGATAAAACAAGCAAAGGACGATTTTGACAAATACTTACTGAATGACACTTTGGATGCAAGAGTTTTTATTAACAGGGCAGGAACCCGATTCCCCAACGATTTAGAAGGAGTTGTTTCTGATTGCAATAAAGCAATAGCTCTAGATGCGAATAGTAAGAATGCCTATTTTCTTCGCGGATTGGCTCGCTACGAATTGGGGGAAGAAGAGCAAGGATGCAAAGATTTTAGCAAAGCAATTGAGCTAGGGTTCTCCGTTCTTAGAATTGCTGAACAGGAAAGATGTGCTGAATTCTGGGATGAAAAATAATTGAAAAAAACTGGCAATAATACGGATTACTGCGTAATATTATTACAAACCAATTTGTCAGTAGAATGTTTCTCTATAACCAATTTTCTTATAGAATTTGCTATTAAGGCTGAATCCTGTGCGAAAACCCACATCAACCTAAATACATTAAAATACTTTAATGACTGAAAAACAGTTACAAAACATCAAAAAGCGAATAAAAAGTTTTAAGCTAAAGCTTTCGAGTGAAAAACGGAGATTTGGTCAATACAGGGATAGTAATGGGCTTAGGTATGAAATTGCATTGCTGTATATAAAAATCAAGGATTATAAGAATGCTAAAAAATACTTTCAGTGGTTTGAAAAAGAGTTTAGCGATGATATTGGATTCCCTGAATTTCACCTTGCATGGGCTGTGACAATGTTTGAAAATAATGATATCGAAACTACAATAAAAAAAGTTTACGCAGCAGCATTTGCAAACGCACAAATAATTGAGTTTATACCAAATGAAAATCTTAGCCAGATAATTCAAGCAGAAACGTTTGATAAAGATTTTAAAGAATCCGTGGAATTCTGCGCTAACATTGTAACTCCAAAGTTCAAATATTGGATTGGAAAGTTTACCGAAACTGAAGAATACAAAAACAACGTAAAAAAATACATTAGCATAAATAAGCTAATTGAAGATGAACCTGTAGGCAAAACACGCTCAATGATGATTGACGAAGAACGTAAGTTTGTAAACAGTTTAACACATTAAGCGTAAAACTATAACTTTCACGCTGACTTCTAACAGTAAATCTACTGAAATACTTGCCACTAACCTGCCCGACGGCAGGCGGGGTCACTAAGTCTTGAAGGTTCACAAAGCAAGAAATATCAATATAAAAATTGGTGTTACTTGGTGTCTTTGAGTCTTTGTGGCTTTTTGTATTTTAATGACTTCTCTTTTTTGTAACAACAAACACAAACATCAAAAGTGCTGAGATAATTGCGCAGGCTGCGCCAAAAAAGAAGGGTATTTTTGAGTTGAAATTATCGTAAAGAAATCCGGCAATTAAGCTGGCAGGCAGCAAGGTTATTCCAAGTAAAGCGTTGTAAATTCCCAATCCGGTTCCTTTCCTGTTGTTAGCAATTAAATCAGAAATCATTGCTTTCTGAATTCCATCGGTTGATGCTGAGTACAAACCGTAAAGTGCAAACAGCGAAACAATGGCGCCAGTGCTTGTTGTCACTCCAAATCCGTAGTAAACAAACGAGTAAATTATATATCCGGCAACCAGAATCTTTTCCTTACCAATTCTGTCGGCAAGCGAACCAACCGGAATTGAAGTTAGCACTGAAACTGTATTTGTAATTAGGTAAACCAATGGAATAAACGCAACCTTCACTCCAACCTCGTTTGCTTTTACCAGTAAAAGCGCATCGGTGGAATTTCCCAACGTAAAAACGAAAACAATGGCTAGGAAAAAGTAGTATCGTCCCGGAAAATCCTTAAATCGGAATTTTGTAAAAAGATCATTCTTATCCTTTCGCGCTTCCTTAATTCCAAAAATAATCGTAAATATTGCCAGGATGGCAGGGATTCCGGCCAGTAGAAAAATGAATCGATAGTTACCCGGAAGAAACGAAAGTAAAATAAAAGCCGCGAGAGGCCCGGCAATTGCTCCGCTGTTGTCCATCGCTTTTTGCAAACCGAATCCCCTACCCGACTTTCCCTTCTCAACCGATCCAGCAATTAAGCTGTCGCGCGGTGCAGTTCTGATTCCCTTGCCGAAACGTTCGGCAAATCGCAAGTATAAAACCTGCAACGGAGTTGAAACAAAAGTATATAAAGGAATTATTACAGCCGACAGTCCGTAACCGAGAATCATAAAGGGTTTATTCTTTCCAATCTTATCACTCCAGAATCCTGAAAAAGCTTTTATTAGCGAAGCGGTGCTTTCTGCAATTCCCTCAATTATTGACAGGCTAATTTTTGATGCGCCAATCGACATTAGGAACATGGGCATCACCGAGTAAACCATCTTAACCGATGTGTCCATAAGGAAACTGGTTAATCCGGTAAAAATTAAGTTTCGGTTAAAGCCAAGTATTTTTTTTGCTTTCTGAACAGTTTTTCTCATTGAACCTAATCCCAATTTAAACTCTTCACAAAGTTAACAAACATTGAGTTTAAAAATCGGGAACATAAAAGAAGTAACCTAGCCCGATTGTATACAACAAATCTCCCACAATTGCATGCTCAACGGCAACAGCCATCAACGATTTGTGTTTTTCGTAAGTTGCTGCCCAAATTGTACCCATTACCGTTGCTCCGGCAACAGCAATCCAGTTACCAAAAATGAAATGTAAAAACCCGAATAGCAGACCATTAAGAATTATACCAACCGTTCGGTTTTGTAAAATTGATTTATATCTAAAAAAGAAGAATGACCGATAAATTAGTTCCTGTGTAAAGGCCGACCACAATGGATAGAATATCATAATCATCAACCAAATAAATGGATTATGTTTAGGTAAATAGAATAGGTATTCGGGTAAAAAAATGTAAGTTGTAGCAAGAATAATAATTGAAGCAATTGAAACTCTAATAAGTAATCCTTTCCATCCATTGTAACCGTTAAATCCTAGCTCTTTCCTATTAAATGATTTTGAAAAAATTAAATACGCAAGAGTTGCTAAGAAAACCACAAGCAAAGGCAAAGATTTGTGTCCTGGAATTACGTCGAAGTGAAATAACAGAGGTAATCCAACAAATAGAATTGCAATTTCAATATACTTAAATAGCTTAATCATACAAAAAATATTGCCTGATTTACAAATAATCAATCAGGCAATATTATTAAAAAAAAACAGTTTCATTTTAATTTTCCCAAACTTTATTCAAACTCCCTCTCCACATCCTTATCGCCTCGACCCGAAAGGTTTACAACTGAAAGTTCCCCTTTACCTTTTAGCAGCTTTGCTGCTAACGCAACTGCATGGCTCGATTCAACTGCCGGAATAATTCCCTCGAAACGAGAAAGCAGATTATAAGCATCAACTGCCTCAGCATCAGTTACTGGAAAATAGTTGGCTCTGCCAGAATCCTTCATAAACGCGTGCTGCGGACTAATTCCCGGATAATCCAGCCCGGCTGCAATGGAGTGCGATTCAATGGGGTTTCCCTCACAATCAACCAAGCAGTAAGAGTATGTTCCTTGGAAAACTGCCGGTTTACCCATCGAAAGGGTTGCAGCGGTATTCTCCAGGGTTGCGTTTCCACCGCCTTCTGCACCATAAATCCTTACTTCCACATCATCGAGAAAACCCGAGAAAAGTCCAATGGCATTGGAGCCACCACCAACGCAAGCAAAAATCGACTGTGGCAAACGCCCCTCGGCGTTTAAAATTTGGGTTCGTGCTTCCTGTCCAATTACACTCTGGAAATATCCAACCATTCGTGGATACGGATGCGGTCCAACCTGCGAACCCAGCAAATAGTACGAATTGGGATGCTCAATGTAGTAGCCCAACGCAGCATCAACGGCATCCTTCAGCGTTTTGGTTCCCATTTCGGTTGGAATTACTTCGGCTCCCAGCAATTTCATTCTACGAACATTTAGCGCCTGACGCTCAACATCTATCGCTCCCATAAAAACTTTGCAAGGAATTCCCATAAGCGCTGCTGCTGTTGCGGTAGCAACGCCATGCTGACCGGCTCCGGTTTCGGCAATTATCTCCTTCGCTCCCATCCGTTTTGCAAGGATAATTTGTCCTACGGTATTATTAATCTTGTGTGCACCGGTGTGATTCAAATCCTCACGTTTGAGGTAAATTATTGAACCAACATGCTCGCTCAATCTTTTTGCGTAGTACAAAGGTGATGGTCGGCCAACGTAAGTTTTAAGGTAGTGAACAAATTCACGTTGAAACGACTCTTTTGCTGTTTCCTTATCGAAAAATTCTGCTAACCTAGCAAGCGGTTCGGCAAGAACCGGCGGCACGTATGCTCCTCCATACTCACCATACATACCATTGGCATTATTTAACATTCCTTCTAACGGACTTACCTCAACCTGAGTTTTTGTGATATTTGTTGTTTCCATGATTTCTGATTTTAACTGATTTGGATTGTTTAAAAAAATAACTTATTCATTCCGTGCACATTATAGCATTGCACACAGCACCCACGTAGGGCGCATGCTGTTGATGGGCGGGGAAGCCCCGCCAACGCCATGTCCAAATTAGTATCAGAAAAAAGTACTTCAAAATGCTGTTAATAAATTGATTAAAAAAACAAAGGCCGCAGGGGATTCCTGCGGCCTTGTATACTATAATAGTAGTAACCTAGGTTAATGCCCCCGTTTGAGAGATTAAACTATGATGCCACCACCAAGAAATATTATTGAATGAAAACATTCTTTCAAATTTTTGTCAACTGCAAATAAAAAACACTTTTTCTAGAAAAGCAAATTTACGCAAAATAATTATTCGGTTTCGCTCTTTCTTCCAGGAAAAATAAATGATAAAACAACGAATAGTACTAGAGAAGCCGTAATACCAAAAATATTTGAGTCGAGGTTGAAGGGTAGTTCAACCGATAGTATGGTAAGGGTAAGTGTTGTTCCGCCTCCAACCAGCATTGCCCAGAATGCAGCAATGGTGCTACCCCGTTTCCAAAAGAACGCACCCAGAACCGGGATAAACAAACCGCTTACCATAAAAGCATACGAGTAAAGCATTAACTCCAACACATTCTGCATTTGCCATGCGAGCAGTAACGCCAAAACTCCAATTACAAGAGTAATTACTTGAGAAACAATTAGTGTTGCTTTTTGCCCTTCAGGCAACTTAAAGAATTTACGGAGTATATCGGTTTGTACGTTCCCCGATGCAGCCATCAGGCAGCTATCGGCTGTAGACATAACCGCAGAGAAGTATGCGGACATCATCAATCCCATTAAGCCAACTGGAAGAACCGTTCGAAGGAGTAACGGCAAACCCATTTCGGCATCCAAGTTACTTCCCGCACCGAATCCAATGTACTCGAACATACCATTTTCAAAACCAACACGGGCGAACAACCCGAGGATTACGCCCATAAACGCCATTAGCGGGTACTCAAATACTCCGGCAATGAACCAGGCTCGTTGTGCTTCCTTGGTTGTACGGGTTGAGTAAATACGCTGGTAAAGAGTCATGCCAACAAACCAAATGGGAATTATGGTTACCGCCCAGTTTACTAAAGTTTGCCAGCTCACGTTACTTAGCGATAAAAAATCGTGTGAAAGGGTATCTAAAATGGCATCAATCCCTCCAACGGATTGGTATCCGAGCGGAATACCTATAAAAATTAGACCTCCCATTAGAACAATCCACTGGAAAGTATCGGTATATATAACCGCTTTCATCCCTCCCATTGCGGTATATGCCACCGCGATAACACCCATAATTACGAGTGCAGTGTGCATATCGAGACTTTGAAACGATGCGGAAGCCAACTTGGCTCCAGCCAAAATTTGCGAGCTGGTAAAACCTATGTAACCGATAGCCGAAATAATGCCTGCCATTAACGCTACTCTAGGACTATAAAAATGTTCAAAAATCTGAGGGAAAGTATAAAGTTTCAATTTTTGTGCAAGCTTTCCTGCTTTGGGTATAAGTACCACAGCGCTTAGCCAGGCACCCACCAATCCGGTAAAAAGCATCCATGAGCCCGAAAGCCCCATAAGAAAACCCAAGCCACCAAGCCCTATTGAGAAACCTCCGCCCACATCGGTTGCCACAACCGAAAGTCCAACATGGAAACTTCCCATTTGCCGCCCGCCAACGTAGTAATCATCAGCACTCTTATTCTTTTTAAGAAAGTAGTAGCCAATTCCCAGCACAAAAAGCATGTAAATAGTAAAAATGATAATGTCGACAATATGCATAGCTGCAATATTTTTCTGCTATAATATAGGAAGCAGATAGGTTAACAAAAGAAATTATGGGCGAATTGCAGAGTTGCGTTATCCGACTCCCACATAGCAAAACTAGGTTTTTGTGCTTTTAAAAGCAAATGGTTTACTATGCAAATCGAATTTTTCGAAGAGTAAATAAAGAATTTTCACGTATAAAACCAATGCAAGAATATATTATTATAAACCTGGATTTCAATCACTTAAGCGCCAAACCAAAAAGAGAGAAGAATTCATCCCAATTTCTTGACCCGAGTATTAGAATTTTGTAAATTACCTGTGAAACCTAAACCACAAAGCCATGGACGAAAATTTAATTGTAATTGCGAACGAGAATTACACCAGCGCACTTGTGCTGCAAAGCTTTCTAGAATCCAATGGCATTAAGTGCTACCTAAAGAACGTAAATTTGGTTCAGCCAAATGTTTCCGATAACGTGAAGGTTCAAATTAGCGAAGGCGATGCTGAGAAAGCCATAAAACTCCTTGCTGCATTTGAGCAACCAACCAAAAGTGAAAGTAATCTACGAAAAATATTAGTCCCAATTGATTTTACTGAACATTCAAAAAATGCGGCATACTTCGCCTTAAAACTGGCATACGTTTACAACGCAGAAGTGAAACTACTCCATGTGTTCAACTCACCGGTTGTTGACATGATTCCTTTTACCGATGCAGCCAGTATTCAGATTGACGTAGATATTAGCTACCAAATTCTCCAAAAGAACGCAAAGGAGCACCTGCTTAAATTCTACCATGAACTAAGGAAATTTGCTGATGTGAATGGCATGGAGAAGCTGCGAATAGGCTACTCGCTCCGAGAAGGTTTTGCCAGCTACGGCATTATCGATATGTGCCGAAGGTACAAACCTGCCATGCTGGTTATGGGAACCAAAAGTGAAGGTTTCAGAAGTTCTGAGCTGGTTGGTAGCGTAGCTACCGAAGTTGTTAACGAAACTGGCATACCTCTGCTGGTTATTCCCGAGAAAGCAAACCTGAAGGATATTAGTGAGGTTAAGAATGTTCTATACGCAACCCGATTCGACGACAGCGATTCCATTTCTATCCGAAAGCTAATCACCATTCTGTCTGGTTTTCAGGTTAACATTTTCTGCGCAAGCGTTACCGACGATGTTGAAAACCCAATCATTAAAGGGAAGGTTAGCAGCATGAAAGACTACTTCTCAAAGGTTTCAAAGAAAATTCCGTTGGAATGCGATTTGATTAAAGGCAAGGATAAGGTTGAAGCATTTAAGGGTTACATTGCAGGAAAATCCATAAGCCTTTTTGCGCTAACTATGCGCAAACGCAGCATGCTTGCAAGGCTCTTCGACCCATCGCTTACGCGTAAGATGCTGGCCGAGGCCGATATTCCGCTACTAATTTTTCCGGGGTAACAGAGAAAAAAGAGGGTGTCTCAAAAGTCAAATGCGAACGGATAAGTTTGAAAATCAGGTTTACCCCTACCCTAAAGCTTGCCTGCGCCTGCCTATCGGCAGACAGGGCAGGCAGGGGAGCCTGATTTTCAGCACTTTCCCTTCAGGGATCAAGGGTGAAAAAGTGATGAAAATCAGATAAAAAGACTTTTGAGACAGCTCCTTATACTATTGCATGTTGTGAAAAACGTTGGTTACATCCTCATCCTCCTCCAGCTTCTCGAGCAACTTCTCAACTTCAGCTTGCTGCTCTTCATTTAGCTCCTTGGTTTCGGTAGGAATTCGTTCAAACCTAAACGATTGAATAGTAAAACCATTCTCTTCCAAATACTTCTGAATTGGTCCGAAGTTGGTGAACTCGGCAAAAATCATAATTGTTTCATCCTCGGCAAAAACTTCCTCAACACCAAAATCGATTAGCTCCAATTCTAACTCTTCCAAATCAACTCCTTCCTTTGCCTCTACCTGAAATGAGCACTTGCGATCAAAAAGAAAATCGAGCATTCCGGTGGTACCCAACGAACCACCGTACTTGGTAAAGTAGCTGCGAACATTGGCTACGGTTCGGGTTGGATTGTCGGTTGCTGTTTCAACCATTATGGCAATTCCGTGAGGGCCTTTCCCCTCGTACAAAACCTCTTTGTAATCCTTCTGGTCCTTATCCGTAGCTTTTTTAATTGCCCTTTCTACGTTATCCTTGGGCATATTCTCGGAACGAGCATTCTGGATTAGCAAACGTAAACGCGGGTTGTTATCCGGATCGGGACCTCCTGCTTTTACAGCCATTGTTATTTCGCGACCTAACCGGGTAAAAACCCTTGCCATATTGCCCCAACGTTTCATTTTACGGGCTTTCCTGTATTCAAATGCTCTTCCCATTTTATTTGTTTTTTTTGAATTCGATGCGCAAAATTAGAAAACATTCCCCTAAACCAACGAATTACTTCAGCATTATTTTAAGGGTAAATGATACAAAAAACGTATTTTTACTTGGTAGAACATGGTTGAATTTACATTTTGAACCTTTCTTCGAATACAACTGTTCATTTTAGTCAAAACTTACATTTAACTATGATATTGATACAGAACGCTGAGGTTTTTACACCCGAATACATTGGGAAAAAGGACATTTTACTTGCAGGTAAAAAAATTGTGGCCATTGAAAATTCCATAGAACCACCATTGGGAATCACTTGTGAAGTAATTGATGCAACGGGATTAAAGTTAACTCCTGGATTTATTGATGCTCACGTACATATTGCCGGAGCAGGTGGTGAAGGTGGCCCGGCAACCCGAACTCCCGAATTGCAGCTAAGCATGCTCATTGATGGCGGAGTAACCACGGTTATTGGATGCCTTGGGACCGATGGTATGACCCGCAGCGTTGAAAGCGTACTTATGAAAGCCAAAGCCCTGAAAGCAGAAGGCGTTTCGGCATGGATTTACACTGGTGCATACCAAGTACCTACTCCAACAATTACAGGCGAAGTTGGGAAAGATATAGCAATAATTGACGAGGTGCTTGGTGTGGGCGAAGTAGCCATATCCGACCATCGCTCATCAGTTCCAACAACCGAAGAGCTAATACGAATTACAGAACATGCCCGCGTTGGCGGAATGCTTGGCGGTAAAGCCGGCATTATTAACATTCACATGGGTGATGCGAAAAATCCTTTTCAGCCTATTCACGATGCTGTTGCAAAAAGCGAGCTTAACTACAAACAGTTTTTCCCAACACATTGCAACAGGAACAACTACATTTTTGAGGATTCCAAAGAGTATGGGAAAAAGGGCTGGGTTGATATCACCACTAGCTCCTACCCATACTTCCCTCAGTACGAGATTAAACCCTCAAAATGCATAAAATTGTTAACAGAGGCAGGTGTTCCGCTGGAACACATAACTTTTACATCGGATGCGTGCGGTTCACTCCCCGACTTCGATCCTGTTACCGGCGAGCTGAAGCAGCTCGAAATGGGACTGCCAAACGCTAACCTCCGTGAGGTTGTTGATGCCGTAAAGGAGGAAGGAATTCCTTTTGAGGATGCGCTCAAAGTAGTAACTTCAAATCCTGCTGATGTTCTAAAACTCAAACAAAAAGGGAGAATAAAAGTGGGAAACGATGCCGACATTCTACTTTTCGACGAAGACCTCAAAATAAAGTATACGATTGCTATGGGAGAATTTATGAGCAAAGAATATAAAGCCATAAAAAAAGGAGCTTACGAGTAGAAATAAATTAAGGCTTACACTAAGAAACTGTTTAAATTTTTGATTTTGTAGATTCCTCACTTCGTTCGAAACGACAACGAATAATTTTTGTGGGCTTCGAAAAAACAATGTCATTTCGAACGAAGTGAGGAATCAATTTTTTGATACA
>ERZ795048.1956-NODE-1956-length-17377-cov-5.695012_pt1 | contig 17377 bp, 11 predicted proteins | sample MGYA00375132_ERZ795048 | MGnify/ENA primary metagenome ERZ795048 (study PRJEB30177, sample SAMN05720225) | activated sludge metagenome | isolation source: Anaerobic digester | place: Hong Kong | collected 2014-12-17 ...
GTCTTTTCTATGGATGGGAATGTAGCCCCTATGGATAAAATTTGTGACTTAGCAGAAAAATACGATGCTTTGGTCATGGTAGATGAGAGCCACTCGGCAGGTGTCGTTGGAGCAACAGGTCATGGTGTGAGTGAATTATTCGACACATACAAACGTGTTGATTTATACACAGGTACATTAGGCAAAGCTTTTGGTGGTGCATTAGGTGGATTTACAACTGGAAAAAAAGAAATTATTGAATTACTTCGTCAACGTAGTCGTCCTTATTTATTCTCAAATTCACTAGCCCCAGCTATTGTTGGTGCTGCTATAGAAACATTTAAGATGTTGGAAGAAAGCGATGATTTGCATGACAAACTAGTTGACAACGTAAGTTATTTCCGTAGCCGCATGATGGCCGCTGGTTTTGACATCAAACCCACTCAAAGCGCTATTTGCGCAGTTATGCTTTATGATGCAAAACTGTCTCAGGATTTCGCTTCTGAAATGCAAAAACATCATATCTATGTCACTGGGTTCTATTATCCAGTAGTCCCTAAAGATCAGGCACGTATCCGTGTACAAATCTCAGCAGGACATGAACGTGAACATTTGGATAAAGCAATAGAGGCCTTTATCACTGTAGGAAAACAGCTAGGTGTTATCAAGGAATAAGTTACTGATTAACATCACAATATAGAAGTGGGGCGTGTATTCTTTGTTGAATACACGCCCCACTTGTATATAATAAATTAGTCTGCTAAATTATATACTGAGCAAGCGTTTGAAAATCGCAACATACAAACCGCTCCCCCTCCCTAGATTTATATAAAATAGGTGACGCTTGATTAACAGTTATATGTCCCAAATATGATTTGCCCAAATCTTGCATAACATCGGTAGCATTAGATGGATAAATAGTACGTATACCGTGGCGGATAAGCAAGTTTTCACACCATTGAATGCGAAGCGCATCATCTCCTGTAATAAGACACACATTTTGATGAATAATAGGAGGAAGATAAGTGCCTCGCACTGCATCAAAAACCATAGGACTATGTGGGAAGAGATCCTCCATCATGCCCGAAAGTACCATATCTTCCGTAAAACCATGCTGAAGCCCTTTTTCCGCAGTCAATAGCCAAAGATAATCACTTTGCATAAGAGCTTGTTCTACATCATGGCTAGAAAGAAGCACACTACACCCTTTTTGTTGAGCTAGACTACGCAAGAGTTGCATAATTTCAATGCGACTAACGACATCTAGGAAGGCAGTTGGTTCATCCAAGATGATCAAATCAGCTTCTTGTACAAGCGCTTTAGCAATCAGTCCTTTTTGACGTTCACCATCACTAAGTTCGGCAACATATCTATCTTGAAGATGATACATACCTACATCTTTTAAAGCCTGTTGTACAATATCTTTATCCTCTCGATTTAATCGACCAAAAAAGCCTGTATATGGTTGTCTACCCAAAGAGACGAGTTCGCGAAGAGTAAGTCCACCACTAAGTGTCCTATCTGTTAGCACCAAGGCGATAGTCTGGCTACGTGCTTTCAGACTTAAACTATACAAATCTTTACCGCCAAGAAAGACATTGCCATTCAGTGGGAATTGACTTCCCGCAAGCGTACGTAAGAGTGTTGATTTACCAGCTCCATTTGGACCTAATAAAGTAACCAGAGTACCTCTAGGCACAGATAAGTTGAGATTACGGTGTACAACATGTTTACCGTGACTACCTTCTTGGTAACCTATATCTAAGTCTTGGGCGGAAAGAGTGACTTGTTTCATGAATCAATCATATAAAAATACACGGCATCAATTAAAGTACTGAAGACGACGTTGATTTATAATAACATAAATAATAACTGGTGCTCCTATAACTGGAGTTACGGCATTGAGAGGGATCAATCCAGTAGCACCTGGCAATACACTTAAGATATTGCAAATAAGTGCTATGACAGCACCAGTAATCATGGTAAATGGTAAAAGCCCATTATGATTACTACTCCCCAACAACATACGCGCTACATGCGGGACAGCTAATCCTATAAAAGATACAGGGCCACAAAAAGCCGTTGTGATAGCAACAAGCAAGCCAACAGCTAGCAACAACCATAGACGTACTCGACGAATATTGACTCCTAGATTTTCAGCATATCGCTGTCCAAGTAATAGGGCATTTAAGGGTTTCATCAAAAAGATAGAGATGATTAAACCAATCATAATGGTGCCAACATACAGACCTAACTGATCGGTAGTAACACCACTAAAATTGCCCATTCCCCAAGCCATATATGAATGGACTCCTTCGGCTGTAGCAAAAAAATTCAATAAAGAAATTGCCGAAGAAGCTATGTACCCAACCATGATACCAATAATAAGAAGCATCAAATTACTCTTTACTAGGGTCGAAAAGAAAAGAATAATACCTAATACACACATAGCTCCTATAAAGGCTCCTAAGATAACAGACACGTAGCCCGAAAAAGAATAATCAGCCACTTGAAGATTGCCTCCTAATAAAAGCATAATTAAAGCAACTCCTAGACTAGCTCCAGTATTGATACCAAGAATAGAGGGACCTGCCAAAGGATTACTAAAAATTGTTTGAAGCATCAATCCAGCTACGGAAAGACCTGCACCACAGAAAAGAGCTGTAATCGCTTGAGGTAAACGCGATTCAAGCATAATGAAAGTCCAAGCATCATTACTACTGTGCCCAGTGGTGAGAGCTGCCCATACATCTTGCATCGGAATATTCTCTGCTCCCCAAACTAAATTGGCCACAAAAAGAACAACAAGCAAGAGGCTCATTATAAGCATGGAAAAAGTAAATCGCTTCATATGATATGCAAATATAAGAATTAGGGAAGTGGGCTAAAATAGGTATACTCTGACGATTCAAAGATTTCAGGATGAAAAATATGAGCCATATTAGCTAATAGACGTTCAGGATGAAATGGGATATCTTCGTAATAACGTTTATAGCGAGTGTTGCAACCATAAACTTGCTTAATATGATATGGTCTAAATCCTGCATATGGAGCGTATTCTGCTTTTAAATCGTCTAAAGTCATATCTTTATCTTTATTGTATTTAAACAACCAAAAGTCTGCATCCTTTGCTTTTTTGAAAACAGTTTCAAAGGAAACAGGAACGGAACCACTACGATTATCATCAGCCCAAAGATAATCAGCACCTGCATCTTTAAAATATCCTGCTACATAACTACGTCCCCCTGGTACATACCAAGCACTGCTACTTTTTGTTTCAGCCAAAACGGTAGGACGTTTTGAGGCACTTGATGCCCGATGAGCAATATCCAAATATGCTCGTTCACTATTTATAAAGAGAGAAGTGGCTACATCAGATTTTCCAAACATCATTCCATAAAATTTCATCCACTCTGCACGTGCCAATGGGGATACTTCCATATAATCGGCACACTCAATAACTGGGATACCAATTTTGTCTACTCGACCATGACCGCCACTATATTCGAATGGAGATATTAGCAACACCTCAGGTTTAAGAGTAATCAATTTCTCAATATTAGGATCAAGTCCTGACCCCAAATCGGCAATTTGTCCATCATCTAATCCTTGACGAACAGCTGGAGAGTAAATATATTCAGCATCGGTAACCCCAACAATATTATGTACACACCCCAAATCAACAACAAGAGCACAATGGACAGAAGAATAAATAACTGCACGCTCTACTGGGGTATAAATAACCTTACCATGGAATATATGCTTCCAATCTGAGACTTTCTTTTCATTTGCCTCTCGCACATTTTTGGGAACAAATAAGTATTTTTGAAGCACCTTAGTTGTATCCCATGGATTGATTATATTCACTTGGTTCAACTTATTCCAACGAGTACATTGTAACAAGCGACTATATTTATTAGTTGTTGCACAAGAAGTGAGTTGAGCTTTGGAAGAGGTTAATGCAGCATCTTCGTTAAATCCAAAAAATAAATAAGCATATATACCAAGTACGACAACTAGAAGTATCAATATAATATTCATACCTCTATTCCTAGACGCTCTTGTTTTCTGCGAGTTGTTCATAATTATAAGATTATGTGATAAAACTAGTGTCTCGATATCACGAAACACTAGTTTTATATAGTTGTTCAAGTATCTTCATGCAAAGATACTAGTATATTTTTTCTTTTACAAATTGACAACAACCATCTTTGCAGGGTTTACACCACCCGCATCTATATGTGACAACATGTTTAAATTACCATCAAATACATACACATCACCATTATTGACGTAATCTGTAGTTCCTACAAAATAACGATCTGTTTTTTCATCATAATAGAACATATAGAAATTAGTCGTTTCAAGTCCTTCTGGTGTACCTTTTAGGAAATACCCTGGAGTTGTTTGTGATGTTGCGGGATCATAGATTGAAAATTCATTTGTGGCATTCCAATTGGCATCATAGACAACTTTAACCATATATAGTTTTTCACCATCTGTCCATACAGTTGATCCAGTAGCCACTTCTGTAGCTGAATAGGTACCAGCACTCAAATCTATGCGTTGTACAGATGAGCCAATTTCTGCATAGTTACCTTGTGATGACACATACAAGCTACCGTCACACACAAGCAAGTTTGTTGGATTTTCAACGACAGTAATATCTGTTTCTTTTGTTTGAGTCGTTGGATTGATGACTGAAACCGTGTTATCTTTTGAAGGAGAATACGATTGATTAGCTACATACAATTTATTGTTCCAAAGCTGAATATGTTCAGGGTAAGCACCCACAGTGATCGTTTGTTCACGTTGCAAAGTAGCTGCATCAAATACTACGACACCAGTTCCCCATACAGTCACATACAATTTACCACCATAGTAAGCCATATAACGTGGACTTCCATCCGCTTCAGGGAATTCATAACGATTTACGATTAGACCTTGAGTGTCCATTTGCACAAGGCTCTTTGAATTGGCAACTGTCATAAAGAAGTATCCATCTTCTGCAATAAAATCTTGTGCCAAATCACCAATCTGTTTCTTGTTACGCAGTACATAGATATGATCTGTAATTGTCATTGGATCTGCATCTAAATACATAAGACTAAGGCTACCATTATTAGCTTGAGACTTACCGTTGCATAATAAATATGCCGCACGATTTCCTCCAGCAGGGCCATCGGGATCATCAGAATTACTATTGCTACATGAAGTCACACTAAGAGACAACGCTAAAGTGGCAAACAAGCCCAGTAAAATAGATCTAAATTTCATCTTTTATCATTGTTAGTTTATAAATATTTCGACAACTAGAAAGAGAAGCGCACAGAAGATTTCCAGCTTCTCCCTGGCATAGGGTAAAATTTGACTATATCATATTGCTCATCGAACATATTGATACAGGAAACACTCCATCGACAATCGATTCCTGCCAAAGTCCAGTCTAATGAATAAGTGACACTGTGTTCATCATATGCATTCATCTTATTGACTGGTATATTCTGTGGTTGATAATACCTTTCACCTTCGTGTAAAATGGTATAGCTTAAAGTTCCATATGGACTAGATAAAGTGGCGCCAACACTGTACCTATTTTTAGGAGTATATGGAATTTGATCATTATAATTCTTAGCTGAAGGATCTGTCTTATCGACTGCCTTTTGAAAAGTATAGCTAGCATTCATATCCAAAGTATATCGTGGCAAAATAAACAAACGGGTATCTGCACTAAGATCAACTCCAGTTATATCGACTCGACCAAAATTACGCATTTTCCATACATAGGTTGTTGGGAAAGCTACGATTTTATTATCTACCTTATTAATATATGCATCAACATGTACACTAAGATAGTCCCACCAAGTACTTGGAGAAGCTAATGTATAACTGGTACCCAAATTGTATTCATCAGCCGTTTCAGGTACAAGCTTTGTATTTCCCATTTCTTCATAATATAGGTCTGTGAAGTTCGGTAAACGATAACTACGTTTGTATAATGCACGTACATGCCAAGGAACTCCTTGAATAGGTGTATAGCGCAAGGCAATAGATGGCGTCCATTCATTTTGATTATCTGGCGGTGCCACACCTCCAGCAGACTCAAAAGTCATAGTGTGTAAAAGAGTTCCTAAGACTTGAATATTATGTTGTTTCCATCGAGCAGTTAGTCCTGTAAGCCAAGTCCATCGTGCTGGATGATGCACCCACTCAGAATTGTTCTTGAGAGTGTTATAAATACCATCGTTAGCCCAAGAAAAGCTCCAAGAATTATTGGGTGAATAGACTAGAGTTGTATTTAAATAATATTCTTGTTGTTTGTTTTTTTGAATACGTAGATTGTTTTCTTGTGCCACATCTCTGTCTTGATATCTATTATATCCATAGCCATACTTAGCTTGAGATTGCATACTCAACTTACTCCCCCATTCTTTCTTATATACTGTTTGAACAAAGAATGTTTCGTCAAGAAGACGCTCATAACTTTCCTCATTGTACAGAATAACACTACCAGGCAGTCCACGGTCACTATAGTAATAGTACACTTTGGTGTCTAAACGACTAGAATCATTAAATTGATGTACAAGATTGGCCTCTACTTTACGTTGATCAACATCGCTATTTTTGCGAGTACGTTCTTCTGTTAGCTGTCCATTTTTAAGAGTAAAAGGATAGTTACCATCTGCGTGCATCGCTTGGATATTCAGGGAACCTATAGTCTGTTTGTTGATTTGCTTTGTCCAACGTACATCACCATTAATCTCACCAAAAGAGCCAACACGTATAGCACCATCTATAGCCCATGGTTTTATAGAAGAGACTTGGGTGTAATCAGAACTGATACTTAACACCGCAGCCGATTCAAGCAAGCGTGCTGACTGCAGCAACTGATTATCTTGACCTACCGACAAAGATATAACACCCACGTGATCCATTGAGAATCGGCCTATATCTATCTGCCCTGCGATTAGATTACTCACAGCCACGCCATCATAGGAGACACCAGTATGATAAGCCCCAAGACTACGCACAGAAACAGTTTTCATACCACCAATACCACCATAATCACGCACAGTAGTACCACTAAAGCGTTTGACGGCATCCGCTATACTCTGTACACCTTGGGCCATTAGTTGTTCAGCTTCGACAGCCTGCACTGGAACTGGCTCCATACTACGAATAGGTTTGCGCACCCCTCGAACAGTCACTTCACTCAATGTATCCTTCAGAATCTCTTGACCATAGAGAGTTGTAGTCAAACAAGTAATGAATAGACACAAAAATAAGCGTGCACTTACTCTTTGAAGTAAGCAAACGCTTTCTAAAATCTTATTATACAAATTACCGAATTTATTGCTGTTCATATACTATCCAGTCCACTCCTCGGAGACTTCATTATATATTGGATAATCCACTCTAAGAGGTTTTCTGACTTATATACTCACATTGAGCAATTTACAGTGGCGGGACCGTAGAGGTTTTACACCCCTTTGCCCTCATTAGAATGGTGCAAAATTACGATATATATACGTATTAAACAAACAAATTCCTTATTTATTTTGGCACAAACACAACATTGACATAATGTAAATCATTGGCGTGAGAAATTTGAGTTCCTACACAAAAGCGGTTGAAAAAATTGGGATAAGCTATAATCAAGTCTTTAAAACCAAGTGTATTAATCATATTTAATGCTGTATCAGCAAGTGGAATACACGTAATTGAAAACAACGAGAATGGAGGCTCAAATTGAGCCATTATATCTCTAAATGTATCTGATTTATCTATCGTATGTCCCGCCTGGACCTCTTGCATATAATACTGCAAATCCCCTTTATGCTTAGACAAGAACAAACAGTCATCGTACTCAACGACCTCCCATGATTGTGCCGATGTATTGGATAATAAATGAAGTGTTTGAGACGAAATTTTCTGTTTTAAAGAGATTAGATAAACACTTGCTTGTCTTTCCTCACAAGTAAATGTGACATGAAACATTTGACCTGTACTTTCCTGATCTATGCCATTAATCCATAAACCATTCTTTGGCAAATCAAGATAAGGTAGCCACGCCAATAAATTGCTTGTTGAGAAACAGTCAAAACTTACAAGATGATCATACAACTTATCCATCACGCATTCTTCCATCTGCACTTGTTGTCCAAGCATAAATAAGAATGGGTGTTTGCCTTCATCATTTGAAATAGTAGCTGTAAAATAAATGTTCTCCCCATTAAAGTCCATTTCATAGCTTGTCCATACATGCTCTGCTATGAGAAACACTTTATGTCTTGAATATTTAGTATCACGTACAATACTAGTAAACTCTTCGTTTTTTACTAATGGTTGAACATGCCCTTCTTCTGTCTCAATAACTTCATGAAGCAAATACAGGTCTTCACTCAAAACAATCGCATTATCAGTGGCATATATTGCTAAAAATTCTCCATTATCGCGAGGAAGAACTTGAATAGTATGTTCTCCATAATGATGAATCTTTATAGGATAATGTGATTGATTAATCAACCTAAGTACATCAATAAGTTTGTTCTGTCTTGATTTGGCACATTTGATATATGTTAGAAAATGTGGCACACCTTGGTTCAAGTGTTCACTAACAACGATTTTATCTATATACTGATAGTAATAGGACGGAATTTTTTCAGTATGGTGTAAGATGAAACGACGTGGACTATGATTAGCAACTTCAAGAAAATTATCTGTCTGTAGTACACCTACTGCACTGCTAGGAATTAAAGTAAATACTTCAAATTTCTCCATCTCTACTTGTTGGCGAAAAAGTACAACCTGCCTGATCCCTATCGCCACCAACGCAAGGAGTACAATTGACAATAACCAAGTTACACTACTTTTTTCCCACTTCATAGGTCTTTCTCTATTTATAATCTCTTCATTCCGCTATAAATACAACTGATTATTCATAGTCTGCACGTATTTTATATTCACAAAGATAAACAATATAGCATATAAAACCAAACCAATATAGCATTATTTTACATCAAATCACAAATAAAAAAAGAGCATGATCATATATAAAAAAATGTAGCACAAATGATGATTTGTGCTACATTTTTATTATTTAAATCTGGTGAGTAACTAAACTTTTTTAGTAGAATCTTTCGCCTTACTACTAGCTGGTTTACGAGATGTCGTTTTTCGCACTGTCTTTTTTATTTTTTCGTCACTAACTGGTATATTGGCAGCTTCGCCAGCTTGAGCAGCCGCATCACGTAAAGTCTGCAATTGGGCATTCAAATTATTGATTTCTTCATCTTGATTACGAATAGTCATAATCAATGAATTCAATTCTTCAGCATCCACATCTTCTGGGAAAAGTGCATCGACACGCTTCATAAAGTCAGCCAAAATATTCATGTAGTTTGTAAAAGCATCATATGCGCTTTCATAAATTCCTCTATCAAATCCAACAGCGGTTGCTTTGGTATTCATATAGCGAAAATTGATACTACCTTGTAAATAATCAAAATCCTCTTTTATACGGCGATCTTTACATAAACGTACACGATCCGCTGCAATATATAATTTATTGAAAGCCTCGCGTTGTAGTTGATTACCCAACCAAGAAGATGTATCACGCTCTTCATCATTCCATGTTACAGGATGTGGCATAGGCATTGGCGCAACTGTTTTATAGTTCTTCAAAATTTCACTAGGAGTGGCAAAACGGATTCCTCTTTCTGAGCAACGCGCGGGCAACTCACGCAAAAAGTCCAAAATACCAGACCCAAGTGGCTGATAATAACCTATAGATTGTAATTCCATAAATATATTGATGACTTCCTCATCTTCTGGAATTTGAGCAATCCAATCGGCATACTTGGAAGCCGTTAATGGATATTCAGGCCATGATGAATCATTAAATCTTAAACAGATATCATCAGATAACTTATAATCACGCATCAGTAGATTAAGCTTGGGTTGCAAGGCACAACTATACAAATAATGAGGACTTTTCCAGCCTAAGATCTGTTTAGCCCCTTCGGTCACCATACCTTTAAAGCCCATATCGTAGGCCAAAAGTCCGATCTCATCCGAGTACAATAAAGAGGAGTTGCGCAACACCTTGGGTTTTTGGCCAAAAATACGTTCCATTAATTCTTGTTGACGAGTAACTTCTTGCTTAAAAAATTCTTCGTTAGTTAATGATGACAAACCGTGACTAAATGGTTCCGCTAAAAATTCCACATGCCCAGTAGCTGCAAGTTCTTGAAGCAAATCAATCACTTCAGGAGCATAAATTTCAAGCTGACTGATAGCAACGCCAGAAATTGAGAATGCCACCTTAAATCCCCCTCCATATGTTTGCACCATATTCAAAAGCGTCTGAAGCGCAGGCACATAAGAACGATTGACAACATCAGTAACAGCTACATCATTAGCATAGTTGTCATAATAATAGTGGTCAGTACCAATATCAAAAAAACGATAGCGTTTTAAATGCATGGCCTGATGTATCTCAAAGTATAAACAAATTGTTTTCATGACTTATTATGGGTATAGAGAGTTTATATTAATAATTATAGATAACACGGTCGTAGATATCTCTTACTTTGCGGCCTACTGCCTCCCAAGTAATACCATCAACTTCTGTCTTGCCTTCTTCTCGCAGATAAGTATACAATGCTGGATACATGCAAACACTATAGATAGCATCAGCCAATGCATGAATATCCCAATAATCGACTTTGATACATTTATCTAATATTTCGGCACAACCTGATTGTTTAGATACAATACTTGGCACACTGCATTGCATGGCTTCTAAAGGAGATATACCAAAAGGTTCTGATACAGATGGCATCACATATACATCACTTCGCTTAAATATTTTGTATACATCATCGCCCTTCATAAAGCCTGGGAAGTGAAAACGATCTGCAATACCACGTACTGCCGCCAAACGGATCATTTCATCCATCATATCGCCACTACCTGCCATAACAAAGCGTATATTGCGAGTACGTTGCAAAACCATATTGGCCGCTTCTACAAAATATTCTGGACCCTTTTGCATAGTAATGCGCCCAAGAAAAGTTACAATCTTTTCATCAGGGTTATGGTATTCTGGCAATTCCAAAATAGATTGAGGCAGTGGCTCTACTGCGTTATGCACTGTACTTACTTTATTCGGATCTTGATGATACTTATGAATAACAGTCTGACGAGTCATCTCACTCACACACATGATATGATCAGCGTGATCCATCCCATTTTTTTCTATGCTATAAACCGTCGGATTAACATTGCCTCTAGACCTATCAAAATCAGTGGCATGCACATGAATAACCAGCGGTTTGCCACTCACTTGTTTAGCATGTATACCTGCAGGATAAGTTAGCCAATCGTGAGAATGAATAATCTCAAAATCTTGTTGACGAGCTATAACTCCCGCTACAATACTATAATTATTTATTTCTTCATGAAGATTATCTGGATAACGTCCACTGAACTCTATACAACCCAAATCATTGGTGTGCAAATAGTTAAAGTCAGCATATATATGATTGCGTAAATCGTAATATAGTTGAGGATCCATGTAATTACCAAACCGTGCTTGCAAAGTATCCCATGACACATCTCTCCAAGCTACTGGTGTATTATTCATTCCAATAATACGTAAAAAACTTTGGTCTTCGTCTCCCCATGGTTTTGGAATACAGAAAGTAATTTCCATATCCTCTTGTTTAGACATTCCACGAGTGAGTCCATAACTGGCCGTACCTAGTCCTCCTAATATATGTGGTGGAAACTCCCACCCAAACATCAATACTTTCATTCTTCTGTGTCCTCCTCAGTATTATATACGGTTAGTAGTTTTAAGACGTGTAATAATCCACCAACATTCATAGCAAAACTAACAGCACCACGTCCTGTAAACGGTGGATTCCCATCAAATAGCTCAGGTATAGACCCTATGCAATGGTTTGCCATTTCTGCTTCAAGTCCCACTAATTGACGTTCCACAAAACTCACACCAGATAAGCCATGAACTTTTAAATAGGCTTCCATATAATAAGATGTCAACCAAGGCCAGGCTGTCCCTTGATGATAAGCCAAGTCACGTTCATTCTGAGGCCCTGAATAATATGGATTATACCCATCGCTCTTTGGACTTAAACTACGTATACCCTTAGGAGTCAACAATTCACGTGTCACAAAATCAAGTACTCGCTTACGTTGACGTTTGTCTAATGGAGAATAATCAAAAGCAGCAGCAAAAAGCATGTTCGGGCGCACACTCCATATGGTCTGTTGATGATCAACATAATCGTACAAGTAGCCATATTCATTTAAGAATGTAGTCATAAATGTTGTGGCTGTAATCTGTGCACGATTTTCTAATTGCACAGCCTCACCTTCTAAGCCACGGGTACGTTGCATTTTAGCTACAAAACGCAAGGCATTGTACCATAGCGCATTAATTTCTACAAGATATCCATTACGTGGCACCACAGGACGACCATTCGTGGTGGAATTCATCCACGATACTGCCTTGTCTTCACCATTTGTCCACAACAAACCATTATCGTGAACAAACAAGTTCTCGTGCTTTCCAGATAGAATGTAGTTGATAACTTCTTCACAAAAGTCACCATACAATTCACAAGCTTTCTCGTAGTTGGTATAACTCTTATAACGCTGTACAGCTGCAATAGCCCACAAAAACACATCTGGCTGGTCTACCTCATAGACTTTCACTGGAATCTCATCCCCTACCATAAATGCATGAAATGCTCTCATAGCTGTCCTCATAGTATCATGAAATCGCTGCTCATTATCTAAATCTAAAGACATTCCTGGCAGAGCAATCATCATATCACGAGCACGACATTTGAACCATGGAAAACCAGCGATTAAATAGATATTATCTTCTTCTGAAATAAAGAATTGTTTTGCTGAATTCTTTAGACAATTATAGAAACTTGTACGTGGCGTACGTGCATCAACTTCTTTAAGAAAAAGATTTTTTAGATTGCGTGGATTAATCTCGCTTACACCAGCAGAAAAAACAATTGTTTCTCCCTTTTTAATTGGCACTTCGAAATATCCAGGGACATATAGATCTTCGTCAAAAAAATACCCTCGCTCACGCTCCTTACTATACTCAATACCTCGATACCAGTCTGGTTGGTAATGGAATTCATTCTTTTTGTTCGTTTGCATAAACAAATCAGGATAACCTGAATAGAGACAGCAACTAATGCCATTCTCTACTTCATTGTAGTCCTGAGATGCCATGTCATTTTCATGAGTAAACTCTCGCACACTGCGAAAAGCTAAATAAGGACGTAGACGCAGTGTCGTAGCAGAGTGAGCATCGACCAAAGTATACCGGATAAGAATTCTATTTTCTTCTTGGACAAATACTTTTTCTTTAGTCAAAATGACCCCTCCCACTCGATAAGTGGTAATAGGAACCTTTTCACACTCAATTGAACGAATATACTTGTGCCCATTTGGAGAGAAGTGCCCTCCTTGATACTGATGAAGTCCAAGATTGAACTCCGCTCCGTGTTGTACAACAGTCTCATCGAGCGAGGACAATAGCACATGATTTTCGTTATCTATCTGTGGAACTGGCATCACTAATAGGCCATGATACTTTCTTGTGTTGCAATCTACGATTGTAGTACAATGATAGGCACCAATAGCATTGCCGCGAAGCATCTCATGTGTAAGAGATTCTTGAAGATTGCTAGTCAGCGCCTTATCAAAACGTAAATAGGTCATGGATTATGGATTTAATTAATTCATATGATTTATATTGAAAAGTTAGCTAAAACTTTGTATCGCCAAATATATAAAAAAACTCGCACACGATTGCAAAGACTATAAAGGTTTTATTTCTATTTTTTTATTTTGCACGACTTAAGTACAGACTTAGTAAAATATACAATGTATGGCATGAATAATTCTTACCTTATTAATCAGAATAGAAGAGAAAAACAAGGCAAAAAAGATAATTTAAAACAATAGTAAAGGAGATTGTTTACTATAAGACTGAGAGTAAAAATAAAAATAGGGTATGCCCTTCTAAAAAGACATACCCTATTTTTACGATTATAGTATCGTTATTTCACAGAGGAAATATTTTCAAGCAAAGCCGTAAAGTTTTCGGTGATAAGACGAACTGAAATAGCAATCAAAATAATTCCAAAGAATTTTCTAATTAAGTAGATGCCACCAGTACCAAGTACTCGCTGTACTTTATCTGTTAAACTAATAACGACATAAACCCATATCATGTTTAATATTAACGCTATTAAGATATTAACAGTTGCATACTCAGCCTTTAACGATAGAAGCGTAGTGAATGAACCTGCCCCAGCTAAAAGAGGGAAGACTAAAGGCACTAAAGTTGCCTCTTTAATTGGCCCTTGGTTCTTAAATATTTCAACATCTAAAAGCATTTCTAAAGCCATCAAAAAAATGACAATCGCACCAGCTACAGCAAAAGAACGAATATCCACATTGAATAAACGTAATACAATATCACCAGCAAAGAAAAATAACAGCATTAACCCAAAAGACAACAACGTGGCTTGCGTTGCGTTAACACTACGCCCACTTTGTTTCAAATTAATTATAATCGGAATTGATCCAATAATATCAATTACAGCAAACAAGACAATAAAAGCACTTGCAAATTGTTCCACATCAAAGTGGCTAAAGGAAAATTGGCTAAAAAAATCATTCATCATAGAACAGGTTTTAGTTTACGAGCGCAAATATACTGCATAAATCCAAGGTTTTGAAAAATTACTACAAAAAAATTCACCTAATTTTGGTAGCTAATTAAAAATTTGTTGTTACTTTTGTACCTATGAGCAAGAATACAAATATAGTGCGAGCCCAACCTGACTCGATGTACGAAAAGCTTCTTCGCTTACCTTTATTTCAAGGATTGCGTGTAGAAGACTTGAATAATTTATTGGAAAAGTTACGTGTGCAATTTGTACACTATAAAGCAGGACAAACTATAATGAGACAAGGTTTGCCCTGTACGAAGTTAATTTTTATTTTATCAGGTGAAATTCGCAGTACGCAAAAAATCACAGAGCCTTTTAAATACAGTGTATCTGAAACTTTTGAAGGGCCCTATCTTATCGAACTATCTTGCCTTTTCGGACGATATACAGATCACATGTACACCCATCATAGTATTACAGATGTAACGACATTACAGATCACTAAACAAGAAGCTTTGGATGTCCTTTTTGAATTTCCATTAATTCGCCTCAATCATATCAATATGGTATCTGCACGTGCACAAATAATGCAACAAAAAGCGTGGGCTATTCCCCCAAACGATGTATTACAACGGGCAGTGTGTTTTATTCGTTCTAGACTTGAAAACACAAATGGGACAAAACGTATTCAAATTTCACTGCGTAGTTTAGGACTTGGAGTTAATAGTAGTCATGTCACGATGGCAGAAAAGATTAAATTAGCAGAAGATGAAGGGTTGATTTATCACGATAAAACAACAATGGTTATCGAAGATTTCAACAAATTAGAAGAATTTGCAGAAACATATAACAACAAGTAAAATATTGTTTTCAACAAAAGACACAAAATATTTGTCGTGTTATATAATCAATAGTTGCCCCATATGCATGTAATAAAAAATGCATATGGGGCAAGTTATTTATACGCAAAAATTGAAATTAGTCATTCAACCTTGCTTCTTTTCGAAGAATTTCATTTTTACGACTAGCACTTGGCACCCAACACCAAAAAGTAGATCCTTTGCCAGGTGTTGATTCAAAACCAATGCGACCGTGTCCTTGTTCCATTATAGCCGAGGAAATAGACAATCCAAGTCCAGTGCCACGAGTATTCTGATCTAGTTTTTCAAAACGCAGAAAAACTTTATCTTGCTTATCCAAAGGTATCCCCACTCCTGTATCATGTACACTAATAACAACTCCACGATCTTCGAGTCGGTAACAAAGACAGACCTCCCCTTTTTCAGTAAATTTTAAGGCATTGGTCATAAAATTACTAATTACCTGCATCAAACGCTTAGAGTCAAAATAGACATCAAAAAACGGATTGTTATCAACATCAAGCACCACTTTAACCTTAGAAGACTTGGACAAATGACTCAGTGAAACAAATAATTTTTCAATAAAAGCTTTGATTTCAAAAACTTCTGGAGTCATCTTCATTGTTCCAGATTGTAATTTCGCTAAATCCAATATATCTCCGATCAAGTTTAAAAGCTGATCATTATTCTTTACAATCAAATCAAAATATTCCTGACGTTCTATATCCGACAATTCTCCATCTGCCATTAAAGAAGAGAATCCCACAATTGCATTGAGTGGAGTACGAATCTCATGACTCATGTTGGCCAAAAACACACTCTTCAGTTTATCCGCCTGCTCAGCTGCACGAGCACGCAACATCATCTTTTCAGCTTGACTTTTTTTGTTACGTACAAGTTGCTGCAAATAAACAATCACAAGAAGTAAGACCAACATGATCAAGCCACTTATAATTAATGCTCGAGCATGGTACGTAAAGAAATTAAGTGGTTTATTGATAAAAATTGTATCTTTGGGCAAGACGCGAGTATCAAGATTATATTGCTGTATTATTCCCCAATCATACATATTAATATTTACATCTTTATATATCACTGGTATTTTACTCACGGGTTGTCCTCGCAGAATTTCACGAAGTAATTGGCCAGCTAATTGCCCATGCCTATACGGAGAAACAACACGCCCTCCTATTAATCCATCACCTACCCCATGATCCCATAAATGAAAAACTGGAGTACGTGTATATTGTCGAATCATACGCAATAAACTTGACAAAGAAATGGGATGTGAAAACCGATCTCTGTATCCAGAAATAAGGAGTATCAATTCTGATGCTGGAATACGATTCAACATACCTCTATAAGCAGACATGGAGTAAAAACACATATTCACTTCGACAAATTCATGATGTGGAAATTTTTGAGCATAGGAGTCCATTAATAGATTATAATCAAGCTGAGCGGTCGTTGTGGAATCTGTCAACACATAGATTTTCTTTGCTTCAGGTTTTAAAGCAATCATTTGCTTGATGGTTTCTTCCATTGACGTTTGTTCAACGACCCCTGTTATCTGAGGATTATCATTTTGTTCTAAAGCCAAACGTTTATCATTGACACCAGCAAATACAATAGGTTGATCTTTAAAAAGTCTATTTTGCTCCTTAAGTGCAAAAAGGAACGCATTATCATCACCCGTAACTACAGCATCTACCTTTGGCCATATTTTAAGTTTGTAAGCCAAGTGCCTACGAAACAGCTCGATTTGCGTTGTATCATTCGGATAACGTTTAGTATCCATAAATTCCA
>ERZ795048.1959-NODE-1959-length-17340-cov-6.383454_pt1 | contig 17340 bp, 13 predicted proteins | sample MGYA00375132_ERZ795048 | MGnify/ENA primary metagenome ERZ795048 (study PRJEB30177, sample SAMN05720225) | activated sludge metagenome | isolation source: Anaerobic digester | place: Hong Kong | collected 2014-12-17 ...
CTGACCTTTGTGCTTTTCCTGCTCAATCCGCTTCTCGATTTTGGCTTTCTCGGCGGCTTCTTTCAGTCTCTGCATCGCCATCTTGTCGGCGCGCAGATCAATGCCGTTTTCTTTTTTGAATTCGTCGGCGAGGTAGTTGATCAGGCGGTCGTCGAAATCGTCGCCGCCGAGATGCGTATCGCCGTTGGTTGCAAGAACCTCGTTGATGCCGTCGCCCATCTGGATGATGGAGACATCGAAGGTGCCGCCGCCGAGGTCGTAGACCATGATCTTCTGATCCTGCTCTTTGTCCGCGCCGTAGGCGAGGGATGCGGCGGTCGGCTCGTTGATGATCCGCTTGACGTCGAGGCCCGCGATGCGTCCGGCATCCTTGGTGGCCTGACGCTGGGAGTCGTTGAAGTAGGCCGGCACGGTGATGACGGCCTGCGTGACCGGCTCGCCGAGATAGGCCTCTGCGTCGGCCTTCAGTTTCTGAAGGATCATGGCGGAGATCTCCTGCGGCGTGTAGCTCTTGCCGTCGATGGTGACTTTATAATCGGAGCCCATCTTGCGCTTGATCGAAGTTACCGTGCGGTCCGGATTTGCGATGGCCTGACGTTTTGCGGCCTGACCGACGACACGCTCGCCGTTTTTGTTGAAGCCGACTACAGACGGCGTGGTTCTCGCGCCCTCCGGGTTCGGGATGACGACCGGAGAACCGGCCTCCATCACGGCTACGCAGGAGTTTGTGGTTCCAAGGTCAATACCAATAATTTTAGACATAATGTATTCCTCCAATATCTATCGATACAATTACCAAACAAAATAATGTGTATGTGATCGGGTCATCCCCGGAGTTTTCAGTTCGCAACCTTGACCATGGTGAAGCGGATCACCCTGTCGCCGAGACGGTAGCCCTTGCGCAAAATCTCCACAATGGTATTTTCACCGACGGTCGGATCCTCCACATGAAGAACCGCGTTGTGCAGGTTCGGATCAAAAGGCTGATCCTTCGCCGGAATCTCGGTGATGCCGAGGGAAGCGAAGGATTCCTCGACGGAATTGCAGATCATATCGATCCCCTTCTTGAAATTTTCGTCGGTGCAGGGGTATTCTTTCGCCCGCTCGAAGCTGTCGAGGATCGGCAGCAGTTTCGTGACGGCGTCCACAATGGCATCGCTGTAAATGGCGTCCTTTTCGCGCTGGGTGCGCTTGCGGAAGTTGTCGTATTCGGCGAGCGTCCGGAGATACCGGTCGTTCAGGTCGTCGTACTTCTTCTGAAGCGCGTCCCGGTCGGCTTTCAGGCCTTCCAGTTCCGCCTGAAGTTTCGTCCCCGCCGCGGATTCCTCAGAAACCGGCTCTTCTTTCGCCGAATCCTGTATATCCGGGGTCGGTGCCGTCTGTTCCGCGGTCTTCTGGGTACCGGCCTCTTCTCTGGTTTCTTTATTCTTCATCTTCGTCACCCGTTTTCTGTTGATAAGTGATGGAAAGGAGCCTTCCCAGTTTCTCGGCAAAATACCGCAGATGCGGAATCAGCCTCGCGTAATCCATCCGCACCGGACCGATCAGCCCGATGGCGCCGCAGTCGTTTTCGCCGATGCGGAACCGCGCGACGATCAGCGAGCTGCCGCAGAGTTCCGAGAAACAGTTCTCCTTGCCGATAAATACTTGAATGCTGCCGGAGTTGCGATCCAGCAGGGGGCCCATATCCTCCCGGCGGTTGAGAAGCTTCATGATTTCCAAAGCCCTGTCGGAAAATTCGTTATACGTGAGAAGCTTTTCCTGCCCGCCCAGATAATACTGGCCGTCGTAGGCCTCCTTGCAGAGCTCATAGATGCCGACCATCAGCGGATTGAATACCGTGGAGTATTCGCCGAGCTGGACGGAAACCGCGTGGATATATTCCGTGCTGATCTCCCTGAGCGTCATGCCGGCAAAGCGATCGTTGGAAAACTTTTTGAAAAAGTCCGCGATGCCGGAGTTGATGCGGAAGTTGAGCCTGCAAACCTTGCTTTTAATCACGCCGTTGGAGGCGATCACCATCAGCACCACCGTGTAGCTGTCCGCCGGAACGATGTCGATGTGGTTGACCGTGACATGCGCGGGCGTGGTCGTCGCCGCGACGGTTGCGCAGCCGGTGTAATCCGCCAACGTCTCCGCCGCGTCCTGAAGAAGTCGATCCGGGTCGGGATCGCGCACATTGAACAGCGCGTCGATGCCGTCCTTTTCCTCCTCGGTCAGCGGACGGAAATTCATTAGGTGATCCACATAGGTGCGGTAGCCGAGATGGCTCGGGATCCTTCCGGCCGAGGTATGCGGCTGCTCAAGAAAACCCATGTTGAACAGCATCGCCATCTCGTTGCGGATTGTCGCCGGGGAAACATGGATTCCCGGAAGCTGAGATAAGGTCTTAGAGCCGACGGGCTCGCCGGTCCGGATATACGTCTCCACAATGGCGGCAAGAATTTTTTGCTTTCGTTCGTCGAACTGCACGCGCCCGCCTCCCTTCGTTCTTCTGGATTAGCACTCTAATTGTTCGAGTGCCAACATGTATAATATACCCATTCGACGCCCGGCTGTCAATAGGGTTTTCAAAAAGTTCATAAAAATTTCAGCACTCCCGCAAGGCGTCTGCCGGATTCATTGTTTCCGGAAGCTTATTTAATCATACCTATATTTATAAAAAACGGCGAACCGTCTTTTTGTGAGCTCTCTGCGGCAGAAAACGACGGCTGCATGGACATAGGAAAAACGTATCTCATCACAAAAAGATAGGCGGTATCATCCGACCGGGTACGGGAAAAGAAGCAGCGCCAAACAAACCGGTCCGATCTCAAAAGCTGCCTGTCCGTGTGGCACAGGGAAAACGCTTCGGATAAAATTGCCGTGAAGCCGATGACGCCAGCCGATCTATGCGGGTACGGGGAAAAAGCGGAAAGAGACTTTCTCCCGCTCCATAGGATCGCGTTTCAAAAAACGGATTTTTGAGCCGAACGCGCCTGAAAAAATGGAGCGTTTTCCCGAACCATAAAAAAGCCCTCTTCCAAAAAGAGAGGGCTCTGCTGTTTTTTTGAAATTCATGCTGAAAAACCGGGCGACGATCTCTCTGCGGCAACGGCGCCGCCTCAATCTTCCGGCTCGGGGCCGAAGACGCGCTCCACCAATTCCGCAAACTCGCGCCATGCAGGCGTGGCGGAGAGTTCCGAGAGCGCGCGCGTCATCGAGCGGTAGTACCATGCCTGTTCCTCCGGGTCCCGGCAGTGGAAGCTCCGCCAGAGGTCCGGGCCGAATGTTTCGTAGTCCCGGGCGACGGCGCGCATGTTGGAGAGTTTATCCCCCAGTGCGACGATCTTCGCGTCCCTCTCCGCGGAGGCGAGATGCGTGACGGCTTCCTGCTTGCGAATCTTCCAAGTCAGTTCCGCCGGCATGTTCTCCCGCTTGTTCTCGCTCTCCTCCGCCACCAGCGCGGCCACCCGTTCGCCGAAATTCAGGCGCAGTTCCTCCTCCGTCACGCCGGCATCCTCCACCACGTCGTGCAGCAGCGCGGCGGCGAGGACCTCCGGATCATTGGTGACGGTCGCTGCGACGGCGGCCGCCTCCATCGGATGAAAAATATACGGCATCCCGGTCGCTTTGCGGAAGACGCCGCTGTGTTTTTCCGCGGCGAAAAGCAATGCGCGGTTGAGCAGGGCAAAATCATAATCCTCCGGTCTCTGTGGCACGGGCGTCCTCCTCTCTGAGCATGAGCACGGTTTGTAAAACCTCTTCCCGGAAGGAAGCCCTTCCGCACAGGATTGTTTATGAGCATGGGCAAGCTCTCCGCACCGGGTAAAAACGCCCGCGGAACGCCGAAAGGCCGTTTTTTCGACAGATTCGTTCCCATAAACGGCGGGCTCTCCGCTCGAGGCTCAAAAACCGGTTTCTCGAAATCCTTCGGATCAGTAGCCGAGCGGTTCGCCCACCAAAAGGACCTTGATGCGTCCCGGAATCCGCTGGAAACCGAACGCCGTATAGGTGCAGCAGATGCGGTCCGGCGAGAGGCAGTCCTCGCATGTTCCCGTCACGGTGCAGGGCGTCTTTTTGCAAAGGCGGACGGCGTTTTTCGGCGCGGCGATTGTGCGGACACGCGCGACGGCGGCATCCATATCCGGAACCAGCTTGTTGATTCCGGCGACGATCAGCACATGCTCCGGTCCGAAGATCATCGGCGCGACGCGGGTACCGACGCCGTCGACCTGATAGATCCAACCGTCCTCCGTGATCGCGTTGGCGCTCGCGAGGAACCAGTCGGCCGCAAAACACTGTTGGTACAGCTCCGCTTTTTGCTCTTTTGAGAGATCCTCCTGATAACGGTCGAGGAAGCGATATTTTTCCGAACGGAGCAGGCCGAAGATGCCCGCCTCATCAAGCGTCACCGAGCCGCCGACCGCCGTGATGGCGCCCTCCGGAATCAGTTCCTCTACAAAGGCCCTTGCCTCCTCCTTTGTATCCACATAGAAGGCTTCCATGCGGTTGCGTTTCAGCGCCTCCAATACGGCGGAATAATCGGATTCTCCCATCGTCTTTCTCTCCTTTCAGTGAAGCAGCAGTTCCTCCAGTTCCATAACGTTGCTTACAAAAAACTCCGGCTTACAGGCCTTCAGTTCTTTTTCGCGGCCGTATCCGTAGCCGACGGCCGCCACGGCGATTCCCTTTTCATGGGCCGCCAGAATATCCATCTCACGGTCGCCGACCATCACGGCCTCCTTCTTTGTCTCCTCGGTGAGACCGAGCCGGCGGACGGCCTCCTCAATGACCTTCTCTTTCGTGTCACAGCTCCCGTCGAGCGATGCGCCGGCCGTCTCGTCAAAATATTTAAAAAGATCAAAATGCCGGAGAATCTTGACGCAGAATTCCTCCGGCTTCGCGGAGGCAAGGGCAAGCACTTTTCCCTTCTCCTTCAGGGCGGCCAGCATCTCCGGCACACCGTCGTAAACTTTGTTTTCATAGAGACCGACGGTGCTGAAACGTTCCCGATATTTCTCGATGAGCTTTTCCGCAAGCTCCGGCGTCACCCCGTAATTTTTGATATACAGATCGCGCAGCGGCGGGCCGATGATCCCGCTGAGCATATCCTGATCGTTCTCCTCATAGCCGCAGAGGGCCTTGAGCGCATAGTTGAAACTTTTGGTGATGCCCTCGAACGAATCGGTCAGCGTTCCGTCGAGGTCAAACAGAATATAGGTAAAAGACATTACTTGGTTGTTTCCTCCACTTTAAATATCGCCGCGGACGCGGATCTCTCCGTGGGGCGGCGGCCGACAAGCTCGGCGGCGAGGCGGAGAGCCTCCTCCGCGGCCTGCCTGCGTACGGCGTCCCGGTCGCCGGAAAAACGGAATTCCCGCGTGAGGTTGCCCCAGTCCGCGTCGGCGCCGACATAGACGAGCCCCACAGGTTTGCCCTCGTCGCCGTCCGGCCCGGCAAGCCCGGTGACGGAGACGCCGACACTCGCGCTCAGAATCTTTCGGACGCCGGACGCCATCTCATGCGCGGTTTGGGCCGAGACGGCGCCATACGCGTCAAGCGTCTCCCGGCGGACGCCGAGGATCTTTTCCTTCGCCTCATTGCAGTAGGTGACGGCGCTGAAGCGGAGAACTTTCGACGCTCCCGGGACGGAGGTGATGCGCTCCGCCACCATGCCGCCGGTGCAGCTCTCGGCCGCAGAGACGGTCAAACCCTGTTCTTTCAACAGCTCGACGAGGGTTTTTTCACTTGTTTCCACCGCAATCCCCTCCGATTCGTATAATTTTTATAAAATAATACAGAAAGGGCGCCTTCCGTGCAGGTTCTGCGCTTCCGGCGCCATATCCGTTTTTATTCTTCCGTCTTATCCTTGTCGTCCAGCACGACGGCGATGTGCAGCTCGTCGAGGGATTTCTGTTCAACCTCGGCGGGGCACTGCGTCATCAGCTCGGTCGCGGTCTGAACCTTCGGGAAGGCGATGACGTCGCGGATGGTCTCCTTTTTGAGCATCAGCATGACGAGACGGTCAAGGCCGAACGCCATTCCGCCGTGGGGCGGCACGCCGTATTTGAAAGAATCGAGCAGGAAGCCGAAGCGCCGGTAGGCCTCCTCCTCGGAGAAACCGAGCCCGGTAAACATCTTGGACTGCACAACCGGGTCGCTGATCCGGATCGAGCCGCCGCCGACTTCGCACCCGTTCATGACCATATCGTAGGCGCGGGCGTAGCAGTCTTCCGGGTGAGTCGTCAGGCGGTCCTCGTCGCCGGGACGCGGGCAGGTGAAGGGATGATGCATGGCCATCCAGCGGTTCTCCTCATCGGACCACTCAAACTGCGGGAACTCGGTGATCCAGAGCAGATCGAACGTATCCTTCGGGATCAGGCCGAGCTCGTTGCCGAGCGCAAGGCGGAGCTGGCCGAGGCTTGTGCAGACGATGTCGCTGCGCGGATCGGCCACAAGGAAAATCACGTCTCCGGTCTCGGCGCCGAGGCGCTCGCGGATCGCATTCTTTTCCTCTTCGGTCAGGAATTTCTCATAGCTGGAGCTCTCGCCATCCGGCGTCAGACGGGTCCACGCGAGGCCCTTAGCGCGGTAGGTTTTGACGAGCTCGGTCAGTTTATCGATTTCTTTTCTTGTAAACTTGGCGGCGGCGCCCTTCGCGTTGATGCCGCGGACGGAGCCCTTTCCGCCCTCCAGCGCGCCGACGAAAACCTTGAACTCACAGCCCGCGAGCAGGTCGGAAAGATCCTGAATCTCAAGGCCGAAGCGGGTATCCGGTTTGTCGGAACCGTATCTCGCCATCGCGTCGTTGTATTTCATGCGGCGCAGCGGCGTCTCGATGTCGATGTCGAGAATTTTCTTAAAGACGTATTTGATGAAGCCCTCGTTCATCGTCATGACGTCCTCTTCCTCGACGAAGCTCATCTCCATGTCGATCTGGGTGAACTCGGGCTGGCGGTCGGCGCGGAGATCCTCGTCGCGGAAGCAGCGGGCGATCTGCATGTATCGGTCGCAGCCGGAAAGCATCAGCAGCTGTTTATAAAGCTGGGGGCTCTGCGGCAGGGCGTAGAAGCTGCCCGGATGGACGCGGGAGGGGACGAGATAGTCCCTCGCGCCTTCGGGCGTAGACTTAATCAGGCAAGGGGTCTCCACTTCGAGGAAACCGTTGTCGTCATAGTAATCATGCGCGCACTTGACGATCTTGTGGCGCATCATCAGAGCGTCCTGCATCTCCTTTCTGCGGAGGTCCAGAAAACGATACTGCAGGCGGAGCATCTCGCCGGTCTTGATGTTGTCGGCGACTTCAAACGGCGGGGTCGCGCTCTTGGCGAGAATCTTCATCTCGGTGACGAAGATTTCGATTTGGCCGGTCGGGATCTCGGTGTTGACAGACTCCCTCCGGCGGACGGTACCCTTGACGGCCAAGACGAATTCCGCCCTGACGGAGGCGGCATCCGCAAAAATGGCGCGGTCGGTGCCGTCGCCGAACGCGAGTTGCACGATGCCCGTGCGGTCGCGCAAATCAATGAAAATCAGGTTGCCGAGATCACGGGTCTTCTGCGCCCAGCCGAACGCGGTGACTTCCTTTCCGATCTGTTCTTCCGTAAATTCCCCGCAGTAGTTGGTGCGGCTCCATCCAAAGACCATAAAACTTCCTCCGATTTATCTTCTGACTGAATTTTTTTTGCAAAAGCGGGGCGGCTCAGATGTCTTCGAGCGCCTCGCACAGGCTGTCGATCCGCGTATTATAAAGATGATCGACGAAACCGTCGAATTTTACCTTTTCTTCCGTGCCGTCCTTCATATTCTTGACGGAAGCCTCTCCCGCGGCAAGCTCATCGTCGCCGATGATGCAGGAAAACGCCGCGCCGATCTTATCCGCGTATTTCATCTGGGCCTTGACGCTGCGGTTGTTGAGATCGCAGGCGGCATAGAAGCCCTCGGCGCGAAGCCCGGCGCAGAGTTTCGCCGCTTCGATGCCGGCGGCCTGCCCGATAGAGCCGATATAGATGTCGATGGGCGCCGTGGGCGGGAACTCGGCTCCGGAGGCCTCCATGACGAGCAGCAGCCGCTCGATACCCATGCCGAAACCGATCCCCGGAGCGGAACTGCCGCCGAGCATCTCGACAAGGCCGTCATACCGCCCGCCGCCGCAGACCGTGCCCTGCGCGCCGATCTGGGTCGAGACAAATTCAAAAACCGTTCTTGTATAATAATCAAGGCCGCGGACGATCGTCGGGTTGACGGTATAGGCGATGTCCATGGCGGAGAGCCGGGCCTTGAGATCCTCAAAGTGTGCCTTGCAGTCGTCGCAGAGGAATTCCAGAATCGTCGGCGCGCCTTTTGCAGTCTCCTGACATTCCGGGCATTTGCAGTCGAGAATCCGCATCGGGTTGCGCTCGAGGCGGTCAAGGCAGGTCTCGCAGAGATGATCTTTTTTCTCGGTAAAATAGGCTTTCAGGGCCTCGTGATACGTTTTGCGGCATTTCGGGCAGCCGATGGAGTTGATCTCGAGCCGGATCCCTTTGGCGCCCAGCTCGTCGAAGACCTGAGAGGCCAGCGCGATCATCTCGGCATCCGCGGCCGCGCTCTCGGTGCCGATGCACTCCGCGCCGAACTGATGGAACTCGCGAAGGCGCCCGGCCTGCGGTTTTTCGTAGCGGAAGCAGCTCGTGAGATAGCTCACCTTGAGCGGCAGCGCGCCGCCGAGCAGCCCATGCTCAATTACGGCCCTCATCACACCGGAGGTCCCCTCCGGGCGCAGGGTCAGGGAGCGGCCGCCCTTGTCGTTGAAGGTGTACATCTCCTTTTCCACCACGTCGGTGGAATCGCCGACGCCGCGGGCAAACAACTCGGTATGCTCAAATGTCGGGAAGCGGATCTCTTTGTATCCGTAAAGCTCGGCGATGGAAAGCACCGTCCGCTCGACGTACTGCCACTTTCCGCTCTCATCGGGAAGGATGTCCTGCGTGCCCCGCGGAGCCTTGGTCAGAATTGCCATAATATGAAACTCCTTTTTCGGAATAGATTATTTGACGAGGTCGCGCCAGTCGAGGTCGCCGCGCTCCAACGCATGGATCAGCGCCTCGGCCGTGGCGATGTTGGTAGCGAGCGGGATGTTGTGCACGTCGCACAGGCGGATCAGGCTCGCCTCGCCCATCTCGTAAGAATTATAGGCCATCGGGTCGCGGAAGAACAGCAGAAGGTCGATCTCGTTGCAGGCGATCCGGGAAGCCACCTGCTCCACGCCTCCCTGCGTACCGCTCAGGAATCTGGTGATGGAGAGACCGGTCGCCTCCGAGACGACTTTTCCGGTTGTTGCGGTGGCGCAGAGCTTGTGTCTGCCGAGTACGCCGCTGTATGCGATACAGAACTGGACCATCAGCTCTTTTTTGCTGTCCTGTGCGATCAGCGCAATATTCATAGAAACCTTCCTTTCCGCCCGAACCGTCGGCCGGGCCACGCTGCAAAATGGTTATTTGAAATCAAGCGGCACCCGTTCGCCGCAGAGGCGGGATGCGAGATCGGAAAACGTCTTTTTGTTGGGGCTGTCCTCGGGAAGCGCCGTACCGGAAGCGGCGGCGGCCCGGGTCTTGGCGTCCTCCCAGATCACGCCGATGAGCTGCACGCCCGCGCCGTCGATCACCTGATCGAGGTTTTCGAGCGGTGAAAGTTGTTTTGGTTTACGCGGACAGCGCTCGATGACGAGGCGAAAATCCGCAAGACCGAGGCTTCGCATGGCATCGGAGGCCGCCCTTGCCCCGCGCATGGAGGCGGGATCCGGCGTCGCGACGACCAGCGCCTCATCCGACGCGGCCGCCGCATACGCGAGCTCATAGCCGATGCCGGCCGGGCAATCCAAAAGGATGAAATCATACTCCCCGGCGAGTTCCTCCGCAAGTTCCGAGATCGCCGTCGCCGGAACCGCCGCCGGTCTCGCCGCCGCGCAGATCACGGAAAGGTTTTTCTGAAACGGGCAGGAACAGACCGCCTCCTGCGTTTTGCAGGAGCCGCGCATCACGTCGCCAAGATCAAAAACGAGGTTCTCCGTCACGCGGAGGGCGACATCCAGCGCGCGGAGGCCGGAATCCAGCTCCACAAGAAGCGTGCGCCGGTTTTTGGCCGCCAGAGCCTCGCCAAGAAACGCGCAGACCGTGGTTTTTCCCGCTCCGCCTTTTCCGCTCGCGATAAGGATCACCCTCGCCAAGATCCGCGCCTCCCTTGTTTCACACAATTATTCAGTTTATTATATCAATTAAGAGAAAAGTTATCAAGATCCTTCTCCAAAAACCGTCTTTCTTTTGATGAAAACATCCTTCCGGCCGTGCACGCAAAAAATAGCCCGGCCGCTGCTCCCGGAGCCCCGGAAATCCGAATTCCGCCTCGTTGACAAGAAGAAAATTTCAGTTTATAATACAGAGCATAATCGAAAAAAAGCGCAGGCTGTGAAGGAAAGAACCGTTTTTCGCGCATCGCAGAGAGCCGCCGGAAGCTGAAAAGGCGGTATGTGAAAAAGCGGGGGCCGTTTCGGAGCCTCCGGGAGAAATTCCGGCGTGATTTTCCGCGTTAAGGGAAAACGAGAGGCCGCCGCATAAAAGGCGCGCGGCAATGCGGGTGGTACCGCGGAGCACTGTCTTCGTCCCGATTGCGTGGGAGGAAGGCATTTTTTTATCACCGGATTCAATTTATCTTGGAAAGGATTTGATCGTTTTGGAGTGGATGGGTCTCAACGACATCCGCGAGAGCTTCCTCGCATTTTTTGAAAGCAAGGGCCATCTGCGCCTGCCGAGCTTTCCGCTGATCCCGAAGGACGACAAGAGCCTTCTGCTGATCAACTCCGGCATGGCGCCGCAGAAAAAGTGGTTTCTCGGGCAGGAGGAACCGCCCTGCCGCCGCACCACCACCTGCCAGAAATGCATCCGCACCCCCGACATCGACAACGTCGGCAAAGACGACCGCCACGGCACCTATTTTGAGATGCTCGGAAACTTCTCCTTCGGGGATTACTTCAAAAAAGAGGCCATCCATTGGGCATGGGAATATTTCACCGAGGTCATCAAGCTCCCGGCGGACAAGCTCTACGTCACCGTCTATGAAGAGGACGACGAGGCCCACGACATCTGGCACAACGAGATCGGCCTCTCCGAGGACCGCATTTTCCGTTTCGGCAAGGAGGACAACTTCTGGGAGATCGGCTCCGGCCCCTGCGGACCTTGCTCGGAGATCTACTTCGACCGCGGCCCGGAACACGGCTGCGGCAGACCGGACTGCACCGTCGGCTGCGAGTGCGACCGCTACATCGAAGTCTGGAATCTCGTTTTCTCTCAGTTCAACTCCGACGGCGAGGGCCACTATGAGCGCATGGCGCACCCGAACATCGACACCGGCATGGGCCTTGAGCGCCTTGCCTGCGTGATGCAGGGCGTGGACAACCTCTTCGAGGTCGACACCGTCCAGAACATCATGAAGCATATCTCCCGCATCGCCGGCATCAATTACCACGACGACCCGAAAAAGGACGTCTCCCTGCGCGTCATCACCGACCACGTCCGTTCCACCACCTTCATGATCGCCGACGGCGTCATGCCCGCCAACGAGGGACGCGGCTATGTGCTCAAGCGCCTGCTCCGCCGGGCCGCCCGCCACGGCAGACTCCTCGGCATCAACGAGCCGTTTCTTTATAAAGTCGTCGACACCGTCATCACGGAGAACAGAACCGCCTACCCGGAACTTGTCGAGCACGGCGACTATATCAAAAAAGTCATTCTCTCCGAGGAGGAGCGCTTCTGCCGTACGATCGACTCCGGCTTTGAGCTTTTGAATGCGGAGACCGACGCGATGGAGGAGGCCGGCAGTACCGTCCTCTCCGGCGAGGTAGCGTTCAAGCTTTACGATACTTTCGGCTTCCCGCTCGACCTGACCGAGGATATTCTGATTGAAAAGGGCATCACCGTCGACGAAAAAGGCTTCAAGGTTCTGATGGACAATCAGAAGCAGATGGCCCGCAGCGCCAGAGCTTCGGCCAACGGCGTCAGCTGGGTGGACGACGCGCTCTCCGTGCTCGGCTCCCAGAAGACGAAATTCGTCGGCTACGACCGCATGGACAGCGCCGCCCGGATTCTCGCCATTCTTAAAGACGGCGAGCTTGCCGAGGAACTGCATGCCGGTGAAGAGGGCGTCGTCGTGCTCGACTGCACGCCTTTCTACGCGGAAATGGGCGGACAGGTCGGTGACCGCGGCACCATCTCCGACGGCACCTCCACCTTCAACGTCACCGACTGCAAGAGATCCCCGACCGGGCAGTATATGCACGTCGGCGTCATGGAGAGCGGCACCCTGCATAAGGGCGGCGAAGTTCGCGCCCGTCTCAACGAGGCCATCCGCCGCGCCACCATGCGCAACCACACCGCCTGCCATCTGCTCCAGAAGGCCCTCCGCGAGGTGCTCGGCGAGCATGTGCATCAGGCCGGTTCCTACGTGGATGAGCACCGCTGCCGCTTCGACTTCACCCATTTCTCCGCGATGACCGCGGAGGAGCTCAAGGAGGCCGAGGACATCGTCAACGACATGATCCTTCAGGCCCTCGACGTCGACATCAGCGAGATGCCGATCGACGAGGCCAGAAAACTCGGCGCCATGGCCCTCTTTGGCGAAAAATACGGCGATGTCGTCCGCGTGGTCAACGTCTCCGGGCGCTCGATCGAGTTCTGCGGCGGCACGCATATCGAAAACACCAGCCGCATCGGCCTCTTTAAGATTCTCAGCGAATCCTCCGTCGCCGCCGGCGTCAGAAGGATCGAGGCCACGACCGGCACCGGCGTTCTGGAATATATGGATCAGATGAACGCCATGATGGAGGAGACCGCCGCGACGCTCAAAGTCAACGGCCTCTCCGAAATCCCGGCCAAAACTGCCGCCCTCGCTTCCGAGCTCCGGAGCCGCGAGAAACAGATCGATGCCCTCAACGACAAGCTCGCGGAGCTGCGCGTCGAAACCCTGATCGCGGGCGCGAAAACCGTCGCGGGCCTCAAATTCATCGCCGCGAAGCTTGAGGACGTCCTTCCGGACAGCCTGCGCATCATGGGCGACCACATTAAATTCAAGGCCGAGGATGCCGTTGCCGTCCTCTTCTCCGTCTGCGGGGAAAAGACCACCATCTACGTCGTCTGCGGCATCGGCGCCCTGAAAGCCGGCGCCAACGCAGGCAAGATCGTGCGCGAGATCGCCTCGATGTGCGGAGGCTCCGGCGGCGGCAGACCCGACGGCGCGATGGGCGGCGGGAAACCCGAACTCGTCGACGAAACCCTCGCCTCCGCGGCGGAAATTGTCGAGACGCTGTTGCTCAACAAATAAAATCGGTCCCTCCGCGGCGGAAGCCTGTGACAGAACTATTTGTCCGTGGTTCTGCGAAACAGCGGAGATCTTTCCGGATCCAACGGCGGCAAACATCCGCTGCCTCGCCGGCAAATAAGAAAAAAATTTCGTTCCGCGAGACAGTCAAATCCCCCGAAAATTGCCGCGCGGGCCGGGAGTTCGGTTTTTCCCTGCAGGGACGACCGTATTTCAGCAAAAAGAACATTTTAAATGATCACCGGTGGTACCGGAGAAAGGAGAATCCGAATGGAGGACTGTTTGTTCTGCAAAATTGCCGCGGGAGAGATCCCCTGCAAAAAGCTCTATGAGGACGAGCGGGTCCTTGCCTTTTACGACATCAATCCGCAGGCGCCCGTCCATTTCCTCGTCATTCCGAAGGCGCATATCAGCGGCGCCGACAGGATCACTCCGGAAAACAGCGAAATCGTCGCCTATATCTACGAAGTGATCGCCCGCCTCTGCAAAGAACAGGGTGTGGAGAGCTTCCGCATTGTCACCAACTGCGGCATCGACGCCGGGCAATCCGTACCGCATCTGCATTTCCACGTGCTGGGCGGCCGGGAACTCGGCTGGCCTCCGGGCTGATCGTTTGGCGCATAAAAAGACCGTCGGACAAAATCCGGCGGCCTTTTGTTTTTTTATATTTGCGGGGTAGCCTTCCCGGGATGTTTTATCCACGGCCGGACGCTCGCCGCCATGCGGAACCATTCCAGTTCCAAAACAAGCGCATTCTCCGTCAGACGACGATCTCCACCGTGCTGCCGCCCGTGCGTTTTTTGCGGACGACGATCTGCCGGTCGATGCGGTCCTTCAGTTCCTCCACATGGGAGATGATGCCGACGATCCGGCCGCTCTCCGTGATGCCGCAGAGAGCGTTGACCGCCTTTTCCAGCGATTCGCTGTCCAGAGAGCCGAAGCCCTCGTCGACGAACATGCTGTCGAGCCGGACGCCGCCGGATGCGGAACGCACCTCGTCGGAGAGGCCGAGTGCGAGCGAAAGAGACGCCTTGAAGGATTCCCCTCCGGAAAGAGAGGATGCGCTGCGGCGGGTGCCGTTGTAATGATCGACGACCTCCAGCCCGAGACCGCTCTGGCTGACATGATTGTCGGCCTCCGCCTGTCGCGCGAGCTCATACTGGCCGCCGCTCATCTTCATCAGCCGGATGTTGGCGCGGGCGATGACCCTGTCGAAATATGCCGTCTGGACGTAAGTCTCGAGCGTGATCTTGTCCTTGCCGCCGACCGCTCCGTTGGCGGTGCCGGAGAGCGCGTTCAGCATGGCCGAGCGGCTCTCCGCCTCATGAAATTGCGGACAGAGCGCGCGCAGGGATTCGCCGGCGGTGCGGTTTGTATGGAGGCGGGCAACGGCCCCGTCCCTCGCGTCGGAAAGAGCGCTTTTTCCTTCGCGCAGGGCGGCGATTTTTTCTTCCAATGCGGCGAAATCGGCCGGCTCTTTTCCGGAGAGTTGCTTTTCGAGCGCCTCCGCGGCAGCTTTTTTCTCCGCGAGCGCTCTGGCAAGTTCCTCTTTTGCGAGGCGGGCATCCTCGAGCGCCTTCGCGGCCGCGGCCTTCTGCATATTCAGCGCGGCAAGCTGTTTTCGCGCCTCCTCCTCGGAGGAAAAGGCAAGGCTTGCGGCAAGTTTTTGAATCTGTTCCTTCTTTGCTGCGAGCAGAGAGGTATTTATCGCCCCGGCTTTTTCCCGCTCGGCGATGCCGTCGGCGCATTTTTTCTGCTTTTCTTCCCGATCCGGAATATCGACGGAAAGGACTTTTTTGCGTGAGCATGCTGCTTTAAGCTCTTCCAGACTTGCTTTGAGCACAAGCTCCCGTTCCTGCCCGGCCTTGAGCACGGCGAGGCTCTCCTCCTCCAGTTTCTCAAACGGAGCGACGATGCCCGCGCTTTTTGCGGCGGCAATCACCTCTTTCCGGAGTTCCTCCTCCCGCGCGGCGGCGGCTCCGGATTCCGCGCTTTCGCCACGGGCAAGGTGTTCTGCCGTGTCCTTCAGGCGTTTGGCCGCCTCACGCTCGGAATCCTTCGGAACCGTATCCGCCTGTTTCGCCGGCGCGGGGTGGCTTGCGGAGCCGCAGACCGGGCAGGGCTCCCCCTCTTTTAACCCTGAGGCGAGAATGCCGGCCTGACCGTCGAGGTAGGCGCGCTCCATGGCTTGGAAGGTATCGGAAGCGGCCCGGTACTCATTCATCGCCTTGAGGTAGGAGGCCTGTCTCTCCGAAAGCTTCCGGGCGGCCGCGTCATGATCCCGGATGCGCTCCAAAAGGCCCTCCAGCTGTTCCCGCGCGGCGGCGGACCGCTGAATTTCCGCTTCGCAGGCGACCTTTTTTGCCTCCGGTTCGCCGAGGGCGGCAAGTTCGGTCTTCTCCTTCGCCGTTTTTTCCGTAAAAATTTTCAGTTTTTCCTTTGCGTCGGCAATTTCGGTTTTCAGACGCGCGGCTTCGGCGGCGAGGTTTTCCGCCTCCTGCCGGAATTTTGTCAGTTCGGCGACCTGCGGCAATGCCGCTTCGGCCGCCGCGATTGTCCGGGCGAGTGTCTCCCGCTCCGGTTCCCGCGACAAAAGCTCCGCATACTTTGCTTCAAGGGCCGAGAGCTTCGGCTCATTTTCCAAAAGAAATTGTTTTGCTACGGCGATCTGCCCGCAGATCTCAGATTCCCTTTTTGCCTCGGATTCCCGTTTTTCGGCCTCCGAGAGCGCCGATTCCGCCGCCGTCAGCTTCACGGAAAGGCCTTCCATCTCCGCGGCGTTTCCCTCCGCGAGCTGCTCCAGCAGTTCCGCCGCCCGCTCCGGCGAGACGAGTGCCTTTGCCTCCTGCATCGCGGCCACCTGCGGTCGGAGAGGATTTTCCTCCGAACAGACCGCGCCCGCGAGATACTGAATTGCGGACTGCCCAAGGCGTTCATAGACCGCCCGCTGCCGCGCCGCTTCGTCTTTTAACGCGAATTGCAGGTCGCGGTAAAGGCCGGTCCGGAAAATATCCCGGAAGATGCGGCCGCGGCTTTCCGTGTCGGCGTTGATAAGTTTGCGGAAATCGTCCTGCGCGATCATAGCAATCTGTAAAAACTGTCCGCGGTCGATGCCGAGAAGCTCCGTGACGGCCTTGGTGACATCCTTGTACCTCGTCACCACATGCCCGTCCGGATATGTCAGCACGGCGTCGGCCTTTTCAAGGGTCGTGCCCTCGCCTCTCGTCTTCGGACGCTCGTACTCCGGGCTGCGTCGGATCGTATACGTCCTGCCGCCGGAGAGAAATTCCATCTCAACGAACGTCGGCGTCCCGGCCTCCGCATACTTGCTGCGGAGCATATCGGGTTTTCGGTCGCCGCCGCTCGCCTCTCCATAGAGGGCGAAGGTGATCGCGTCGAAGATCGTGGTCTTTCCGGCGCCGGTATCCCCGGTGATCAGATAAAGACCGCTGTCGCCGAGCTTTGAGAGGTCGACGGCCGTCTCTCCGGCGTAAGGGCCGAATGCGGACATCGTCAAGGATAACGGTCTCATTCCTCCGGCCTCCAAATCTTCTCGATGATGGGGGTGAGAAAGGCCTGTTCCGCCTCCGTCAGCCCCCGGTTGTTCTGCTTTTCAAAAAGTTCCCCAAACAGCTCGAGCGGCGTCTTATTCTCCGGATTCTCCGCCTGCCCGATCTCACGGACCGCGCCGGTGCGGAGATTTTTGTAGTCGAGCTTCATCGCGTTCGGATAGACGGTCTGGAGCCTCGCCATAGCCTCGGGGATCTCCTCCTCATCCGTGAGCGTGATATGCAGGTAATCTCCTGTCGGCGTACCCTCATACTTCCGGCGATCGGTCAGCTCTTCATAGGTGCCGCTGATCTCCCGCAGATCGCGCAGCGGATGAAGCGGAAGTTTCCGGACGGAGACATTCCCTTTCCCGCGCAGTTCCACGACGGAGAGCGTCTTGTCGTCCTTCGCTTCGGAGAACGAGTATTTGAGCGGCGTTCCGCAGTAGCGGACGTATTC
>ERZ795048.1960-NODE-1960-length-17334-cov-7.251056_pt1 | contig 17334 bp, 17 predicted proteins | sample MGYA00375132_ERZ795048 | MGnify/ENA primary metagenome ERZ795048 (study PRJEB30177, sample SAMN05720225) | activated sludge metagenome | isolation source: Anaerobic digester | place: Hong Kong | collected 2014-12-17 ...
CCTTCCTTCAGGAACGGCAGCTCACCAGTGAATCCATTCGTGATATCAGCCGGACTCACGGGAAAGACCTTTCGCGGGCGTTTTCCGGAGAGGCGGTTGTACATAATGTCTCCCGTGACTTCAGGATACCGGTTATGGCTGTCAGCGTCCCCTATGAACGGGACAACAACCGCAATGTCAGGTCAATACTTGTGACATATCTCAAACTTGACCGCGTAATATCGTCCTTCAGCTTTTCAGGGATAACTGAAGCATTTATGGTAAACGACAGAGGTGTGATAATTGCCCATCCGGACAATACCATGGTCATGGCCCACAGGAACCTTATGAACCTGCCCATAGTGAAAATGATGATGACCAGCCGGATCAACAACGGCCAGAGCAGGTATACCGACGAAAACGATGTCGCCTTTCTGGGGTCATTCAAAAAAATCGGTTTTGCCGGCACCGGCGTTATCGCCACGGTCCGGGAAGAGCTCGCGTTTCAGGAAGTATTTAATATTCAGAAACGGAATATATTTATTGTCATCATTGTTCTAAACATATCAATTCTTATTGTGTATTTCTTCGGTAAAAGCCTTACGACACCGATCCTCCGCCTCTTCGGCGCAACAAAAAAGATCGAAGAGGGACACTTCAATGTTGATATTGTCCCCACCACGCGGGACGAAATCGGCGACCTTACCCGTTCATTTATCGCGATGGGAAAGGGCCTTGAGGAACGGGAGAAAATGAAGGACGCCTTCGGAAAATTCGTCAATAAGGAAATAGCTGAAATGGTCCTCAGGGATGAAATCCGGCTCGGTGGTGAACGTAAAATGGCTGCTGTCTTCTTTTCTGACATCAGGTCCTTCACCGCCATCTCCGAGAAACTTGAACCGGAAGAGGTTGTGGAATTCCTCAATCATTACATGACCAGGATGGTAAACTGCGTCAACAAAACCCATGGCGTTGTTGACAAGTTCATCGGTGACGCCATCATGGCGCTATGGGGAACACCGGTTTCCCGGGGCAATGACGTTGAAAACGCCCTCAACGGCGCCCTTATGATGCGCCGCGAACTTCTTGACTTCAACAGCGACCGGGGAGGGGACAGAAAGCCTGTTATCAAAATCGGCTGCGGCATAAACTACGGCCCGGTACTTGCGGGACAGATCGGTTCCGAGGACCGGATGGAATATACCGTTATCGGCGATACCGTGAATCTCGCGTCCAGGATCGAAGCGCTGAACAAGCCCTTCGGCACCGACATCCTCATTACGGAAGATTCTTATCAGACAATTAAAGATATTTTTCTTGTTGAGCCCATGGAGAAAATCAAGGTAAAGGGGAAGGAAGCGCCGCAGCAGATTTACTGTGTACTGCGCAGAAAGGACGATCCTTCAGGGCCATCCACAGTTGCTGAACTGAAAAAGCTCATAGGAACTGAAGATGTTTCCTATGAAAGCGGACAATCAGACCTCGATGAAGAAGAAAAGAAATATGAGATTATTGAAAGCTGACATACTGGTCCTTTCCATAAGCGCCGTTATCATTACGACCTTTTCTTTTCTCCTGTATCTTGACCTGACAAAAAGAATTGAATTCGGCGAGACGCAGAGTGTGGGAAATATCATTTTCAAACGCAAGGTTGCCCAGCGTAAATACAACCGTCAGGTAATATGGGAGGAGGTGGAACAAAACCAGACCCTCTACAACCGCGACTCCATACGGACAGCGGACAATTCCGACGCGGTAATTAAACTGAAAGACGGCACCCGCATCGAATTAGGTGAAAACAGTATGATCCTCCTTTCTCTCAGCAGTGATGCTATCAACATCAATTTTGCCCACGGTACGATATACGCGAAACGCGACACTGTCGGGAAAGAAGACCTTAAAAAACTGACAATAAAAAGCAATGATACCAGCGTCTCCATTGATACCAGTAACATAAAAGTATCTGAATCATCCGGAAAGGATATTCAGGTCATCGTATCAAAGGGTACCGCGAATATTAAAACAGGAAACAATGAACGTGTCGTAACCAACCGTGAAAAAGCAACCATACGCTCCGCCACAGGTGAGATGACTGTGGAGAAAGTAATATACCGGCTTATCCGTCCCCATCCCAATGAATTCGCGGGCATTTCCGGAACCGTTTCGCAGGTTGGCTTCACCTGGGACCAGAATAATTACCGGGGAATATCACGGTGTGAACTTTCACGTGACAGCAGCTTTGCCGGAATTCTGAACTATTCCGATACATCCGGCAGTTCAGCATCCTTTTCTCTTTCACCCGGTGAATATTACTGGCGTGTACGTGCGATGAACGGGCAGGGGGAATCTTCAGTGAGTGAAACCCGGCGTTTCACCGTTCTGCAGGTACGTCCTGTATCGTTACGCGCGCCGGAACCTGAAACCACGATATCGTATTTAAAGGAACCTCCCCTTGTCCAGTTCCATTGGAGAAAGAATTCCATCGCGTCATCATATATCATTGAAGTCGCCCGGACCAGGGACATGAAAAATCCTGTTAAATCCGTTGATAGTCTTGATTCCATGATAGGCATTGCCATTGACCAGCCTGGAACCTACTACTGGCGGGTCACCCCGAAAAGTGATATCATATCCATTACTGATCGCTGGTCAAGCCCCGTTTCGTCATTTACTGTAACCAAACAGACACGGTATAGCGCTCCGGTCCTCCATGTACCTGAAAACAATGAGAAAATCAGCACACTTGAGCTTGCCCACCGGAAACTTATTTTCAACTGGGAGGCGAATCCGGAAATACGATCGTTCCGCATCCGTATCGCCGCAGACAGGGAATTCTCAAAGCAGCTCATAACAAAGGATATTGACACGAATTATCACGCGATCAGCTCCTCCCTCAATCCCGGCACCTGGTACTGGCGTGTCGCCGCTCTCAATAAGGGTATTCCGGTATCAGATTATTCGACATCAGGTAGTTTCATTATTACCGGTAAAGAATCTATTGAACTGCGAACACCTTCAGACAACGCAACACTGTATCAGAAAAAAGATACGGATCAGTCCGGCGTTTCATTCTCGTGGAAGCGGATATCAATTCCAGGAAGCTATAAACTCGAAATTTCAAAAAACCGTCAATTCAATCAGGTATACCGTGAATATTCCGTGCAGGGTTATTCCATACAACCTGACGATATCGCTCCCGGAACAATGTACTGGCGTGTACGATTTATTGGTGAGAAGTCCGGGAAGGAACTTACCCGCAGCGATGTCCGGTCATTTACATTAGAGGCTCCGCTAAAGACACCGGAACTCATTTCCCCGGTACATACAGCGCTTGATATGAAACTGCATTCTTCAATTCCATTCCAATGGAGAAAAATCAGGGGGGCGACATCCTATGAAATTACACTCTTTGCCGTACGAAGGGGCACACGGCACCTTGTGTTCAGCGAACGTACTGCCAATGAACAGTACAGGTTTTCAAGACTGAAGCTCCTGGACCGTGGAGAATATGTGTGGACACTGAAGGCCCTCCGCACTGAAGCAGGAGGCGGGAAAACTGTTCAGGAGAGCGGCATATCACGGGGTATGTTCACCATAAAACTTAATGTACCGTACAAAAAACCGAAAATACTGTCACCTGAAACTCAATACATACAGACACAATGAAACGGATTCTAATTACATGCATGCTCTTTGCCATCTGCATCCAGGCTGTCGGGCAGAATCAATCATCCGGTACTTCTGAAGAAAGTTCCAGAGGGTCTTTATTTCTGCAATGGGAACGTGTTGAAGAAGCAAAGGGGTACAAGGTCCAGATTGTCGATAAAAACGGCCGTGAGGTTTTTGATAAAATCACCGGCAGTGAATCAATCAAATTTATGCTTCCCAATGGTAATTACAAATTCCGGGTCGGTGTACTTAATATTTTCAGCAAGGTTGAGCTGTGGACAGACTGGTCCCCGTTAACGGTGAAAAACCCTGTACAGCCTGAATTTGAATCATTAAGCATAACCCGTGGATACCGCGGCATGGAGATACATGATATACAGCTGCAGGGAAAAAATCTCCAGAAAGAAGGGAAGGTTTTTCTTACAAAAGACAGCGCCGTCCTTACACCGGAAAACCTGCGCCGCATTTCAGAAAATTCTGTAACCTTCAATCTTGACCTTCGGAATATTCCTCCGGGAGAGTATAACCTTGTTCTGGAGAATCCGGGAGGCGCCCGTACCGTATCGAGAGGCATTTTCACTGTAGTAGAGCCGCAGCCGCCGATATTCGAATCAATGCTGGGAAGGGCCGGTGATATTGGATCAACGGTAGAAGATATTATCGTAAAGGGAAATAACTTTAAGAAGGGCGCCAGAATTTTCCTGAAAAACAATGAGGGTACTATTCCCGGTGAGAATATTATTTATGAATCAGAACAAATTGTGCATTTCGACGTAAAGCTCAAAGATGTCAGGGAGGGTACGTATGACCTTGTTATAGAAAATCCTGATACCCTGCGGCTGGTTCAAAAAGAAGTTTTTACCGTAAACCCGACACTGTCCCATGTGCTGAAAAAAGCAGTACGAAATGACTATCCCGAGCGTACCTGGAAAGTACGGGGTAATGCGGGATACCAGACTATCAGATCAAATTTGAAAACATTTTTTAAAGACAGTTTTTTCAGCTATAATCTGGTGGCAGGATCAGGTTTCAGTAATTTCAATTTTTTAAAAAATATTCCCGTAGTTAACAGCGGCGGATGTGAAGCGGAACTCATGCATTCGGTATTCGAGGGGAAAACCTTTGCCCTTATCTCCGAATCGGATCTTACCATTACTTCCGCGGGGTTAAACCTTTATTATGCACCCCGCATAAATTTTGCGATACGTCCGGTACTACGAATTGGTGGCGGTTTATCACGGTCAGTAATACGAATTGAAACGTCAACCAGCACAAAAGAAACACAATCCCGCGACCCGTATTATAAAGCTGGGTTTTCCCTGGAATACCGTTTCACTGATTCATGGTTTTGTGAAGCAGGTGCAGATTACATGGTTGTTCAATATCTCGATGAACAGTTTGAATCACTTCGTTATTTTATCGGAATAGGTTATATGTTCTGATATCCTTTCATAAAGAAATTTTCTTATGAGACATAATATATATTATCGGAAGTAGCTGTAATACGTGACATTTTATGCTGAAGTATTCATACATATAATTATCATAAAAATTGTACTATTAGATACCATATTATTGACAAAAGCGTATTACATCATACGCTATGACCGTGGTTGCGGAACATGTCCCGAGTGGCGGCAACTGAATTCCCGGGTTAACGTTGATATGGCAGATTATATAATTGTTCTTGCTGTTGCAATAATGGTGTTTTCCATCGCATCGATTTTTATCTTTGCCCGTGGAAAGTTTGTTGAAGAAGACGGCAAACCGGTGGATACACACTCAGCGAAGAATGAAAACGCCTCTGACAACATACCGGAGCCTGATGATCCGGCCGATGATTCAATAACCGGCGAATCCGGGAAACCCTCTGACAGTACTCCACATAATACTTGAAACCATTCAGAATGTACGGCAGTATGCTGCCTGTTATTTTCACTATACAAAAACTGTGGTTAGTCGGTGAGATTAATTATCTGGCGTGCACGCTGATGATACGGATCAACCTTCAGGGCCTTTTCCGCATAAAACCTCGCCTTTACACTATTATTGTGTTTGCGGTATAATTCCGCAAGGGCCACATAGGCATCGGTATTCATCGCGTCAAGTTCAATGACCTTCAGAAACTGGTTTTTCGCTTTTACATCGTCAGCATCAGGATTTTTATAATAAAACATGCCCAGATATAGATTCACTTCTCTGGAATCAGGATAAAGCTCCAGCGCCTCACCTGCATACCGTATACCATCATCGATATATCGTTTCCTGAGAGTCGAAGGAGCAGAATACTCATACACCTGGCGATACCGTGTTTCAACCAGGCTCTTCAGCAGAGTGTATTTATCCTCTCGGTCATACAACCTGTTTATCCGCTGATATGCCTCTGAAAATTCCTTGAATGCATACGGTATCATATTGTCTTTAAGATACACAAGTCCAAGAGCAAGATGCGCTTCCGGGTTTCCCCTGTCATGCTGAATCGCTTTTTTATAGTGCTCTATCGCCCTCCCGGGATCCCCGTTCTGTTCAAAATATCTCCCCCTGGCAGTATATATGAATGCATATTGGGAATATTCCTCCTCTGCCCGTCGAACAACATTATCACCAATATTGACCGCTTTGTAGTTGCCGTACCCCACCAGCATGGGACCAAAACTGTAGCTTTGAAACACAACCTTAACGTTAATGCGGCCCACAACAAGGTTTCTTTTATTTACAACAAATAGTTCATCCCCTTCTTTAATTCCTTCCCGTTTATATAGTCGCACAGTTATTTTTGATCTGTCCTGGGCAACCCTGAACAATTCTTTTTTATGAGCATCTTCCCGTGAGCCGATCGATATAACCTTACCCATCATCACGGCACTCCAGCCCTTACTGCTCCCTTCGCTGTAAAACACCTGTGTTTTTCTGTTGCCGCCTTCAAAGTGAAGATTAACTGCAAATACATGTTCTGCAGAACCGGCAACGCAAAGGCATGCAATTATTATATGGAAACAGAATACCCGGATACCCATTTATCGTAAAAACCTCCGGGGGTTGAGCGGTGTCAAATGTTTACGGATTTCGTAATGAAGATGAGGCCCTGTAACAAATCCGGTCATTCCGGAAAGGGCGATTTTATCACCCCGCGTTACTGTATCATTTTCACTAACCAGGTTCTTTTTGTTGTGCGCGTACACAGTAATATACCCGTCGGAATGTTTTACGATAATCATGTTGCCGTATGTATCCTTCCATCCGCTGAATATAACTTTCCCATCGGCAGATGCGGATACAGCTGTTCCCTCCGGCACACCGATGTCAATTCCGGAATGGAAACTTTTTCTTCTCGTAAGAGGATTTGTCCTGCTTCCAAAGGCGGAGGTAATTCTTCCCCTCAGGGGCCATGAAAACGAACGTCTCGCGCTAACCGCAGCATTTCTTCCCGTCCCTGTGCGCGCTTTTCGGGCAGCAGCTACTTGTACCTTCTTATGTACAACGGTATTATTTTTGCTATTACGCTGACGCACCGGCTCGTGATGTTCCACGCGTGAGGGAACAGAAGGCGTTGCTATCCTCCCGTCAGGAATAAAAATCCTGTTCCCTGCTATCAGTCTGGAGTCGTTAATATTATTGTGGTCTTTTATTATGTTCAGTCCGACACGGTAGGTGTGAGCAATTTCAGAAAGTGTATCCCCTTTCTTTACCTGATGATAGGTTCCCCTTTTATTAGGTACCTTGATCCGGTTTCCCGGCCTCAGCATGTCCGGCCTTGTAATATTATTTACTGTTATAATCAGCCTGTGATCAGTATCAAACCGCTGCGCTATCTCCCAGAGGTTGTCACCTCGCCTGATTGTATACTCTGTTATATGCCATCTGCTGTCTTTACGTTTTAATGATTTCAACGCATCAGCTGAATGCTGTATCCCCGGTTCAGATTTTCGAACGACTCCTTCCTGCCCCTTATGTGACGGCGACACCGACTTTTCCGGATCTGAAATGAAAGAATTATCAATGATTATTTTTCCCTGTGGCTCATGATCCCCGGAGGCCGTTACAGGTTCAGCGTCATGACGGATCCCCTCAATTATAATAAGGTTCTCAACCCGTTCAAAATCCGCGTTCACAGTTTCAGAAACATTACTCCCTGTGGCAGCAATTGACGTATCAAAAATCCAGCAGAGTACCAATACGACTACCACACCCGCTGCAGTTAATAATAATAACCGTTTCATGTTACTAAAATCGGTATTATTTCATGTTTCCTTTAATACAGTTTCGATGCACGTTATTTTTTATGCGACATAATACAAACAGCAATCCCGCCCTGACATGTGAACCGTTTTCCATCAATCCGCGTATAAATGTGAATTGGCCCGAATAGACTCTTCATGCCTGAGCTGCCGCAGTTTCTCATCATCATGGAGCATTGATACAGCTTTTTTCAGTTCATTCATACCGTCGCCGGTCAACGCAGATCCTGTAAGGGCCCCCGGATAGCGGTGTATAACGGCTTCTATCTGATCAGCGTGCTGCAGCACATCGCTTTTATTGAAGAAAAGGATTGAAGGTTTATTAAGGCATCCCAGAGAATGCAGCTCCTTTTCCACCGTGTCGATATCAGTGCCGATGTGACGGGAATGTATATCAACCACATGAATAATAAAATGTGCATTTGATATTTCCTCGAGAGTCGACTTGAATGATTCAACCAGATTTGCCGGGAGGTTCCGGATAAAACCGACTGTGTCGGTGAGCAGAACCCTCCGTGTTTCATCAAGATACACGGACCGGGTATATGCGTCCAGGGTTGCAAACAGCCTGTTTTCAACGAAAAGGTCGTCTTTCGCGAGATTGTTCAACAACGTGGATTTTCCTGCATTGGTGTACCCGACGATAGCCCCCCGAATCTCTCCCTCCCGTGACCTCCTGGTCAGGCTCCGGTGCTTTGAAATCTTCTTTAGCTTACCGTTAAGGGTGTTTATTTTGCGCTGTATATGCCGGCGGTCCGTTTCAAGCATTTTTTCCCCGGGCCCCCTTGTTCCTATACCACCGCCAAGCCTTGAAAGAGCTTCTCCGAGACCTTTCAGCCTTGGCAGCAGATATTTCAACTGTGCAAGCTCAACCTGAATTTTCGATTCCGCGCTTTTTGCACGCTTGGCAAAAATATCAAGTATTACTTCCGTCCGTCCGATCACCCTGCACTTCAGAAAATCCTCAAGGTTACGGATCTGCGCCGGGCGTATCATATTGAGATCAAACACCACAAGCTTCACTGAATTTTCCGCGATAAACTTTTTCAGGGTTTCAAGGTGCCCTTTCCCGATTATTGTCGACGCATCAATTGCGTTCCTGCGGACAATCGTCCGGTCAACGACTATACCCCCTGCGGTTAGCACAAGAAATGAAAGCTCACGAAGTGAATCCTCGGTATCAGCGATATCATGATCGGCCATCCTGACACCAATCAGGTATGCCCTCTCGTCCATTACCGGCAGTATTCTATTTACTGATGCATCCATTGAACTCCACCCTGCATCCCTCGGAAATTTGATTCTTTTCAAACCACCCCTTGTTTACTTCAATCGCATACCGTGCAGGGAGCAGCGAGGGATATGTTATGCTTATATCAAGGGGTTTCATATTGTATATCTCATTGATTACACCATGTGAGGCAACATATGCAATACTTAAAGGAATGTAGGTATTCTTCATCCAGAATGTTAACGGCTTTTCATCCTGAAACACAAAAATCATTCCATAATTTTTTTTCATATTTTTTCGGTACATCAATCCCCGCTGCCTTGCGGCATCAGTATTTGCAATTTCAACATGCAACGGCACACGCAGGTTGTTATTATTTCGAAAGTATATAGTGCATTCGGTATTTTGCGCCGTTGACCTGCACTCTGTATTAAATGTAAGTGATACAAGCGCCAAAAGCAGAAAAAAATATACTCGTCGTTTCATTATCTCCTCAGCATTTACTCCATGAATGACAAAAGGAGAGCGTTCACGCTCTCCTTAAAGTCAAATTCATTAAAATATCATCAATTCTATTACAGGAATCAATTACGTTCATCAATGCAGTTCAATAATTCCCGCTCTCATTGTAATTCCTTATAATAGCACCCGAACACAATCGGGCCTTTCTCTGACTACATACCAAGACTTCTTTTCACGCTCGAAACCAGATTATCCGGATCAACGGGTTTCTGGAAAACACCGTTAAAACCAAGTTTATCGATTTCGATATTTGCAGCTGTAGCAGATCCGATACTGCTAAGAAGATAGACTGGAAGCTTCTGATCACTTTCCCGTATCTCATGAGCCACTTTGCTGCCTGCATCAATGCTTTCCATCATCATGTCAACAAGCACGAGATCCGGATTCACTTTTTTAACAAGCTCCAGCCCTTCTTTGCCGGTTAACGCTGTTTCAACCTTGAATCCGTTACTTGACAGAATAGCCTTCACAGAATCAAGGATATCAGGATCGTCATCGATAACTAAAATGATTTTTTCATCTGCCATACTGTATCTACCTCTTTATATTACATTTTTTTCAGGAAGCTGCTCACTATACCGACATGAACCATAGCCTCTTGAAATGTTTCCGCCAACCCACTTCAATAACCCTGAGAAACTGCACATGAAAACCTTTCTTTCATCACGCTAATTTTAAATCAAGAATAAAAATCACGATATCAAAAATCTAACAACAAAAAATAATATAATCTTCATGCTCCATACATATAAGAATTATAGTTTCAATTAATCTGAAAAACTATATTTTTTTATCAAAAAAAACTATTATCATCACACATCAATTCACGGGCCCGTGTTACTCCTCACCTTTCATCCTGGACAATATCGTCCGCACAAACATCGTCATCCGCGTCAACACGAGTGAACTGATAACAATATCCAGCATTTTGGGAATATCCAAACCCGTTCTCACGAATATTCTCAGGTCCTGAACTTTGAAACACAGGAAAAATGCAACAAGCAATATTATGATATCCCGTGTCGACTCAACCGCCCTGTTCGTGCTCATTCCGCGTAGTGCAGAAACAGAGAATACTGCCATTACGGCAGCCTCAAGTATTATTGATATTATAAATATATTGATAAGGTTCTGTAATAAAATATCTCCATTCATCGTAACACCTCATTGCAATTATTGATATAACCGTATACTCCTGCACTATTATTGCTCATACACTGCAGCCCTATGTTACATTGAAAAAACATCATATCCGGGCAAATGTCAATTACTTTACCATGTTATTAAAAAGAAAAAAGAGAACCACGTAATAAGGCCGCCTGTTTCCAGACGGCCTTATTATGCAGCATAGCAATATTTTTCAGTTATTATTTTACCCGTACAAATTTCTGCAGATTTGAAAATGTGCCATACAATAAAGTATTGTCATCAAGGAACACATACTTGAATTTGCATTGAGTATTATTATAGTCCATATAAAGAAAATCATCTTTTATCCGGTAAAGAGAAGACTTCTTTCCAATGCGATACATACCCTCTTTCCCGAATGTGATATTTTCAACATTGACAGAAACTTTTTTATAGCATACCCCTGAAGAAGCACACTGTGTTCCGACAAGAGCCCATTCTCCCACTAACAACTTCTTCGCTTTTTTTTCAACAGCTTTCAGTTTTACATCATGTCCGGAATCGTACTTGCATGACGCTGAAAACGAAGAAATCATAAGGACAGATATAATAAAAATAACAATTCTTGTAAACGGCTTCATTACCTGCAATCCTTAATATGGATTTTCTTATTGGTTTGACTGCTGTTTCGTGTATATTTTTTTTCCATCTTCCGAATATAATTTACCTTCTTTCAGGGTAAACACTCGCGGCGCCAGGTCTCTGTTTTTAAGAGTGATTACCTGATCTTCTACAGTATAATCAAATGTATATACACTGGGTGGTAGTCCGGGATTTGAAAAAGTACCTCGTGCAGTTGAGCTGTCAATAAACTCAATTTTATCAGTACCCTTAAATGTTTCCTGATACTCCTTGTAATCATATTTACTCACCCACACAGAACCTGCAAACTGATTACTACAGGAAAAAATACCTACTGATAGCACCAGTACAATTAGCATGCTTATTTTTTTACTCATTCGAACCTCCGTATTATTAATATACAACAAATTCAACGTAATTAAACAGAATGTACCTTCATTAATTATGTGAGACCCCATGATGGATTTCTCCGATGTCGCATTGAATCCATCAAGCTGTCGAGTACACAATAATAACAGGTTTTAGTCAATAATTTTATTATAATAGTTACTGTACAGTCGTCCCGGAAGAGTGATCAGCGGAAATATTAAGATTTTTTGCTTTCTCAATAAACTCATTTACGATTTCAACCATAAGATTTGTTCTTCTCAGTATCTCTTTATCACTGAGTTTTTGTACCCCTGTCTTTCCCCCGCTGTGCTTTGCTACCAGAAAGAAAAAGACCGCTTCATTATCAAGCTTCAGTTCTTTCTTCGCATAAATAAAATCCTCACATACCTTTACCTTGTCAGGATTAAACGCTTTCTGCTCATTCCGTCTTGATGATCTTTTCATATTATACTCCCCCGTACGCCACCCGGGAATATCCTGCCGCAATTTCTTATCTAATGATTCCAGTTGTCATATTATAAAAAACAATACTGTTCACAATATATACCATATATTATTGGTCAATACTATTTTGGTAAAATATTTCTTTGATTTGAAATGGTAACCGCACAGGATCCGAATTATCATTATAGTTATATCATACATGATTATGTAATATTTAATATTATATATTCCTTATGATAGAAAAATTATTATTTGACCTCTAAAAGTGAACAAGTATACATTGGCAGACAAAAGTGTTTCGGGGGCAGCATGGCACGAATAAAAAAGTTTAAAAGTCCATTCAGTGAAGAATACAACTGGCAGATGGCCTGTGAGGATGGTATTATCGTAAACCTTACAGACTACAAGGACAGACACTCTTTTAAAGTGCAGTCAAGTATTATATTCCCGGTTGCAATTACCCGTGAAGCATGGGATAAATATATACGCCCCAGTGAAGAAACAAGAAGAATTAATACCATCAATTATATACTTGAAGCCGTAAGTTATCATCTTGGTCAGGATAATGTCCGCGGAGAACTGATCACGCGGATTGATATGAAAAAGATGAAAATAAAGACTACCAAACTGTATGTTAATACTATTCCCGGCGGATTTAAATACCCCAATGTAATAATAATAATGCTCCCCGAAGAGTCCTGATCAATTCTTTCATCATAATGCTATAATTCAATATACATGTACTTCATCAATATCTGCATGGTATTCGCATATACCTCCATGAACATCTGCTGAATTTTTTTCCATACACCAATACAGTTACTTTATCACCGTACGTTTTGACATAGTTTTATATAAAATATCAATGTTTTCAACAAATGTAATCGTATTAATAGTATATCCAACAGGAGAACTATATGAATACGTTGAACAGGGAGCAAAGAAAGGCCGTGGAATCCGACAATACTGTTGTGTGTGTAATTGCCGGAGCAGGTACCGGAAAAACGAAAACATTGATCCAAAAAGTTAATTCTCTTATACATGAAAAAAAAATCCCGGATCATCAGATACTTGTTCTTACATTCAGCAGAAAAGCCGCCGAGGAGATAATGGAGCGAATTTCGCATCAATCCAGCAATATTGAATGCAATATTACTTCAGGAACATTTCATTCATTCAGCCTCCGTTTACTTCGGACCTATTGCCATGACCAGATGCTTCAGCTTGGTTTCACCGCTTTTCCCGGCATTATCTCTGATGATTTGAAAACTGAGTACATCCGCTCGGAAATCAGAAAGTACAAGGAACGTTTTTGCGGCTTGCCGGTTTCAATGATTGAAAGCATGTTATTCTCAGAGAAACGTCTAAGCGCGCATATAAACAGGAAATTACAAAATGCGGGCATCAGCAAGGCTCTTTCCATCATACGGGAAAATTATTCCGATTACAAAAAAGATAATAATCTAATTGATTATGAAGACATGATCATGTTTGCAAATATTATTCTTGAGCAATACGCTGAAATTCGAAACATCCTGCATGCAACATATAAATATATTCTTATCGATGAATTCCAGGACACGTCTGAGAATAACATGCGCCTGATAAAAAATATTATGCCCTCAACCGGATCCAGCCTGTTTGTAGTCGGGGATGACTGGCAATCAATTTACGCGTTCCGCAATGCACAGGTGGATTACATCATTAACCTGAAAAAGTATTTTCACGGTGCTTCAACAATTACACTTCACCGGAATTACAGATCACGGCAGGAGATCGTTTCATTATCAAATAAATTTATCAAACATAACAGGATCCGCACCAGTAAAAGTCTAACATCCGTTAAGGGTCACGGCGGAATTATTAAATCGTACTCCTGTTCCACAAGGGAAACCGAATGTCAAATTATTTCTGAAATTGTAAATAATTACGCTGACGATAATACTGCAATACTGTACAGAAACAACTGGCAGGGACATTATCTTGCGGATTATATTTCAAAACATTCAGGGGAAGACACTGCCCGTAAATTATCTTTCATGACAATTCATGCCTCGAAGGGACTGGAGTTTAATACTGTCATCATTACAGGAATTTCTGATAAAATATTTCCTGATCCATCGTCGGACATAGAGGAGGAAAGAAGACTCTTATATGTTGCCCTGACCAGAGCCAGAGAATCATTACATATTATTCATTTTTTACATAAAGACAACAGGGTCTCAAAATTTGCAAAGGAACTCCGCATAACACGATAATGTTATGTCACTTATTTTTAAATTTTTAAAATTTACCATTGACATTTACGCAACAGTATATCAGTTTGTATTAATTGTAATATTATATACATTACAGAAATAATACATGTTAACTTATTACTCTCTACTTTCAAAAGGAGAAATTTTATGGATAAGTTCATTTCGGATTTGGTTCTTGAATACCATGTAGCGTTTCATCATGCTTTTTGGATTGCAGGGATTATTTTAAGCTGGGTTGCACTAAGCGGCGCGATTCGCTTCAGCATTGCGATATACCGCAGGAAGAAAGGGATCTACACTCCCGCAGCAAGTCAAATGGAAGATCATTAAGACTATTGTAATAAATAATCACTCAAAAAACCCTGTATACTGTACAGGGTTTTTTATTGTATTTCCCCTGTCCCCTTCATCAGTATCCCCGGAACAACAGCATAGCGTCGCCGTATGAGAAAAAACGGTATTTCATATCTACAGCTTCGCGGTATGCACTCATGACGGTATCATATCCTCCAAAGGCAGCAACAAGCATAAGTAATGTTGATAACGGTGTATGAAAATTAGTTATTAACGCATCAATAGAATGAAACGAATATGGGGGATATATAAAAATATCAGTTGATCCGCTGCCATCGACATTTCTGCCATCACGAAATGTTGCCTCAAGAACCCTTACCGAGGTTGTTCCCACTGCAACAATACGCTTTCCGGATGACCGTACCCTGTTTATTTTTTCCGCACTTTCAGGTGACAGATAATAATCCTCCCTATGCATTCTATGATCCTGAAGAACATCAGTTCGAACCGGCTGAAACGTTCCCCAGGAAACATTGAGTGTTACCGGAGCTGTATCAACCCCCCTTTCTTTAAGCGTATGGAGAAGATCCTCGGTAAAGTGTAGGCCTGCGGTAGGAGCAGCAACCGCGATACCCTCCCGGGCATATACTGTCTGATACCGCACAGTGTCATCTTCTGTAACATCACGCCTGATATACGGCGGAAGCGGGATGTGACCAATCGCTGAAAGGACCTGATCAGTTAATTCGATGTGTGTTTCTATTTCAAGATAATCATCAACCCGGTCAACGATTGTAATTTCAAATGAACTGTCAGATGACGCCTTCAGGGTTTCACCAATTCTCAGCCGTGCAGTCCTGTTACTCAGTACCAGCCATCGTGTTTCACTTTTTTTCTGTGTAAGAATTATCTCAACGATTCCCCCTGTCTCTCGGACAAAAAATATTCTTGCGGGTATCACTTTCGCATTATTCACAACAAGGAGATCTCCCTCATGTAATAATCCCGGAAGATCGTGGAAAAATGCGTGCTGGAAGGAGGAATCATGGCGAATAACAAAAAGCTTTGAATCCTCCCGCTTTTCTAGAGGATATTGCGCGATTTGTTCATCGGGGATTTCATAATTGAAATCACTCAATCTATACATTCGGGACATTATAACCTGTTTAGGACGTGAATTAATTCGGAGTATTATTACTGTTCTGTTGCGAGCGGGACACCTGTGCCCTGTCCGCCGCAGCTTTGCCTGTGTTCATGTTGATGATATCAATACCCTTATAATAATATTTCAGAATACCTTTATACCCCACCCCTTTCTCGGCCATTCCCTTTGCGCCATACTGACACATGCCGACACCATGCCCCCATCCGTGTCCCGTAAAAGAAAGACCGTATTTCGTCTTTTTTGCTTTAAAGAAAAGGCTTTTGATTTTCCGGGGGGAAACAAGGAGGCGAAACTGGTTTCCGGTAATCTTTATTCTCCCATTATCATGACGTATAACAACAGATACGACGCGTCCATTAATTTTTTTAAATGAAACACCCTTTATAGTACGGATATCACTATACTCCTTACGCAATGCCCGCTTCATTTCGTCAACTGATAATTCCTCAGTCCATTCATATTTAGGTGATTTTTGACAAAACGGACATTGTATGCCATCAAGGTACGGCAGATCATGTCCCTCCCACACGTATTTATCATCTATTGTTTTACCACCGCAGGTTGAATGAAAATAGGAGAGGATCGGTTTATGTTGATACACGCCGATTTCACCGGATGTCGAATGAACAGCCCAGTTCGATCTTTTATCCTCAACAGCAACTCCGCGATACACCTGTGAACGTGTTGTCGCATCAAGATCGTACAGCGCATTTTTTTTCCTGCTTATATGATATAATGCGTACGTCCGTGCCGCAATTGCCTGTGCCTTCAGCGCTTCCACATTCCATGATACAGGCATCTCTGAAGGTACTACACCATATAGATACTCATCAAGTTTCAGTATATTTATCACATGCATTTTTCCGAGAACATTATGCAATTCGATAGAACCTCTATACGGAATACCATTAATTTTTAACGGCGTATTCCATGATTCTATCATAACCGGTGCATTAATTCTTTCCGTCCTGAAAATAATTTTTTTTCCGCTATTGTTGTAGGTGATCCTTCCGGTTTTTTTATCTGAGATTCTTATTTTAGAGGCTGAAGAGATAATGATATTGTCGGAGGTTTTTTTTATAAGTACCCTCACCTCCTGCGATTCAGAACTTAGCTGATGCTGGTTCCGTATCAGAAACTCCCGGGAAGGAGTACAGGAAACAAGGGCAATGATTGCAACCAGTACAACATTCCTTATTATTGGACTATTTTTTTGCAGTGATAATTCCACTCCTTTTCTACACATAACACATTTTCTTCATCCCTTTGGATGATATTTCTTGTGTATTTCCTTGAGTTTCTTTTTCGCCAGGTGTGTATATATCTGCGTTGTCGATATATCAACATGACCAAGAAGCTCCTGGACTGACCTCA
>ERZ795048.1961-NODE-1961-length-17333-cov-4.555967_pt1 | contig 17333 bp, 11 predicted proteins | sample MGYA00375132_ERZ795048 | MGnify/ENA primary metagenome ERZ795048 (study PRJEB30177, sample SAMN05720225) | activated sludge metagenome | isolation source: Anaerobic digester | place: Hong Kong | collected 2014-12-17 ...
CACTAGCTTCGAGATGAGTGAGGGAGCGGAGGTGCGGTATCTCGATGTTGAGTATATAAGGATTACAGCTCTTACGCCGCAGCAAATCCAAAAAGCGGCAAGGGTCTACTCGTGGACATCCACGCGTGACCTTCCAAGCGGAAGGCTATGCGTGCAGGCGTATTCTCCTTATCCGAGGGCAAAATGGTCAAGACAGTGGCGGGAGAAGAAATCGGGGGAATTGCCTGGAAAAATTTTGGGAATCGTCAAGGAGCTGGAGCATGAAGCGGCGACTATTGCAAGACTAGTTGCAGAAGGAGAGCGCCAGGCTGAGATCGAAAGGCAACGCTGGGAGGCACAGAGGCGTGAGTGGGAACGTGAAGAGGCAGAACGACGACGTATCCAGGCGATTGAGGATAGCTGTGAAGAATTGACAAACATCATCGATGCTTGGGCTGAAGCGAAAAGGATCGAGGAATTCTTTGATGATGCCGAACGACAGGCAGCGGATCTGAGCGTCGAGGAAAGAGCTTTAATTCTGGAGCGCCTTAAATTGGCCCGTGAAATGGTTGGTAGCCCTGATGCCCTGCGCATGCTTCGGTCGTGGAGGGCACCAGATGAGAGGTGAGAATCATTGATTAGTTGTGGCCCCATCTGCCTACTATGAACAAAATCCGGCATAACAAACTCAAATTTGTATGTTATCCCCGAGGATAAATATTCTTGTTTCTGTCCCCAAATCTAATCCCGTACGTAAATATTAGGACACATTAGGCTGACTGAACCGGTTACCTGCATGTAAACTTAATCCAACATGTTGAATGTTCTGGCGGGTAAGTATTCCCCTGCTCTTGGGACGGATCTGATCCTGTCTTTTGACAAATTATCACGATTTACCGTTGCATAAGTTCGAAACACGGAGTAAATGTAGCTACTTACGTGATTTGACATGAAGCCAAATTGCTTTTGGAGAGGATCGTTTGATATTTCCCGAAGAATATTTCCAGCCGGGGATAGAACCGGAAGACCTCCCCTCCCTCTTTCCCCTTTTGAGGGCTCGCGAAGCCTTGAGCGCTTTTACCGCGCTGTTCCGCGGCACTGACGAAGATGTAGTTATTCGTCTGCTGGTTCTTCGTGAGGTAGGCCATCGAGGTGAACAGCCGTTGTGGAGCCCGCAGGAATTACGTTCTCATTTTGCTTATCTAGATGAAACTAAGCTTCAAACTGTTCTCCATCGCCTGCGAGAAACCGACCTTCTTGTTTGGAATCCTGAAGCCTCCCATTACCAGATTAGCCCGCACGGTCGAATGGCCCTCTCGGCCCTATCAGTCCTACTTAAATTTTCCGAAGAAGATGGCGGCGAAATCGGCTATATAACTTCTCAACTCGCCGCTGGGCAAGCTCTCGGCAAGGTTTCCAACGAAGACCTCCAACACCTTCTATCGCGACTCAATGAACTGGAGGACGAGTTCGGTCGTGCTGTTCTTTCCGGATCGGAATTGCGTATCCGGCGGGCAGAGAAAAAATTGGCTTCAGTTCTTAACTGGGTGGAAAAAGGAACGGAAATCATGAAGGTCATTGCCGCCGAACCCGATCTCGACCAAGGAACCCATCGGGTTGCACAGAAGATCGGACAGGTGCAGAGCCGAATGTTGCGTATGAGCTCCGTTTTTCAACGAACACTCAATCAGCTTGAGAGACAAAAGGTGCACTTGGGACAGAGCGGATTGTCAACATCCGATATACACCGATGGCTTCGTATGCTCGACACGGATAAGCTCACCAACCTGCTTGATGGTTCCGTGAGTTTTTCCGCGCAATTGGGATGCCTCCTCAGCGATATTGCGCTCGATGTTGCAGAGTTTGATCTTATTGACAGGGTGCGAGCAGAGGCGGAAGATAACTCCCTACCACCATCATGTGATGCTCCGCAAGCCGATGCTATGCCTACAAACGAGGAGGATTTGACTCACCTCCTTGATTTCCTGAACGAATTGGAAATAATCGAGGTTGATGCGCCTCTTGAGACAGCTATCCCAGCGGAAAATTTTGCCACGACATCTTACAGGCTTTCGCTTGCGGCCCTTATTGGTGATCCCGAATCCGGTTCGCTTGAAGGTTCAGTGGCGGATCTTGCGCGCCTACCCCTGGTCGTGCGTCTTACTGGCGAAAGTGTCGAGGTCGGACATTTTGAGGTGAAGACCATGAGTGCCGGACGTGTGGAAAAATTGAATAAACGGAGTGAATGATGGATAAGGAAGTTCGACAGCTGGTGGCGAAACTGCTTGCGCATCAGCACCTGTCGCGACAGGACAAGCTCGTCAAAAAGGCATTAACGGATGAGATTTTCCGGCAGGACCTCGACAGCCGCCTGCAGTCCTGCGGTCTGAAATTTCTCGACAATCCGTACGCAGGGCACGTTGCACTTGTGCTTGATCAAGACATGGAACAGGCGGTGCTCGGCGAGCAAGAGACGTGGCTGTCGAATACTATGAACCTTGACCGGAGCGCCGTTTCTCTTCTGATGGTGATCTGGGCACTGATCATATTGCCCAAGCGCCAGCGTCAGATCGAGCGCAAGGAGCTGGGGGAGGCTCAGGAGCAAAACGAATTGTTCGCCGATGAAAAGCCGATTGAAACTGGCCGCGGTGTCTCCGCTCCCATCAACCGTAATGCCCTGATCGCCGATTTCGGCGACAAGCTGGGCAAAACAACCAAAATAAAGATGAATCTTGGGATGCTTGCGAGGCTGGGCTTTATCATGCAACGCCAGGATGAAATACACGAAGGGCCGCTTCTTGACCTCCTGCTTGATTATAACCAGTTAGCAGGACGAGTTCTTGACGGCGCCCTGCATGATCTCCTCGGTCGTCACCTCAGGGAAGTCCTGCCTCCGGCGGCATCAGCTGAAACCAACTATGAGGGGGAAACAGGGGATGTTTAAATTCCTCAAGGTCGAGGTTGTGCACTGGGATTTCTGGGAGCGGTTTTCGCTTCCTATGGGAGCCAATGTCATTACTATTGTCGGCCCCAACGGTTCCGGGAAAACAACTCTGCTGGACGCCTTGCGCACCCTGCTCTGCATTGAATGCTCGTCGGGACGCGACTATAAACGGTATGTTCGCCGCAACGAAAAACCGTTCAGCTGGATTCGTGCAGTGGTAGACAATGAGCGTCTCGATTCAGGCCTCCGGCCGTTTTTCCCCATATTATCCGAGAAGGTGACCCTAGCTTGCCAGATCCGCAAAAAGGGAGGTGACTGGCAGCGGCAATTTATGGTGGCCGATGGCGATGTGGAGATAGAAAATCTGGAGGAAAAGGGCGTCTGGACAGGTGTGCGGGAGTATCGTCAACGCTTGGAAAATGCCGGGCTCACCCACGCCATCCAGCGGGTTCTGTCTCTGGAACAGGGCGACACGGACAAGCTCTGTGAGTACAGCCCCCGACAACTACTGGAACTTGTCTTCAGCGTCTTCGGAGATCAGGAGGTGCTTGACAACTATCAGCAAGCAAAGAACGAACAGCTTGAAATCGGGCGGGAACTGGAAAAACTTGAGGAAGAAATTGCCCGCCTTGGAATCCGCCTGCGGGAAGCTGAAGCAAATGTAAATTCATATCGGGAGTGGGAAAGGCTCAACAAGGAACTGCAAAAGCTCTCGCTAGAAATTCTTCCTCGTTCGGAATTGGCCGATTTGCACGATCGCATTACCTCAAATCGTGGCGGCATTTTGAAGAAGCGCGATGAAATGAGAGTTCGACTGAAGCAGCGGGATGAATTGAGGGCAGAAATCGGCAGTCTTGCACAGGATATTGAGAGCAAGCGCACCGAGGTGGTGGACTTTGAGAGGGCCGAGCGCATTGCGCAGGAGAGTTTTACGGCACACCGCGATTCGGCCCGTGACTGCGAAAAGATACTGAAGGATAAAACCGGACTCGAAGAACTCTGCAGGCAACAACAGGCTGGTATCGACGCGGCGGCGCTGACCGCCGAGCAGCGTAAAGAGCGCAATAAACTTGCCGCCAATAATCATGAACTAGAAATGTTGCGCGATAAAGCCATCGATCTACGATCGCGAATTTCAACTCTCAAAGCTGGCAAGCGGATTGAACCGGGCTTCGTACAGGATTTTCAGCGCAATCTGAACCAAGCAAATATTGATCACCAGTTGCTCACTGACATTGTGGAGGTAAAAGACCCACAGTGGCAGAAGGCGCTTGAAGGGGTGATGGGGCCATTTGCGCATATTGTACTTCTAAAAGATCCAAAAGACCGGCAAAAGGCATGGGCGCTGGGAGAAAATTTGCGCTACCGTCATTTCGTTGTCGCCGAAAGGCATTTTCCTACTGCCGTATTGCCAGGATCCCTGATGGAGGTGGTAAGTTTCCGCGAAGCCCCGCCGGAATGGTTGGCCGAACTGCTCAACCGGATAAGGAGAGTGGAGTCGGTGGAGGAAGGATGCAAACTATCCGGAGATGCCGCCTGGATAACCAGCGAAGGTTATCATCGCGAACGGCGTGGCGGTCGCTACATCGGTGTCGATTCCGGAAGCTACCAATTCGGTGAGAATGCTCGCAAAAACTTGATTATTACAGCCGAAACCGAGCTTTCCGCCATTCAGGAACGAGAAAAAGAACTGCGCATAGAAAATGACAGGTTAATTCGCCGGATAGATGATATACAAAAGCTTCTCACTGGAATGGATGCGGCGCAGCAAATTGCCGCTCGTTCGGCGGAGTTTGCCCAGGCCGAAATGGAATTTACCGGCCTGACACAGAAAGCTCAGGAGGCCGCAAACATACTTGCAGACTGCCTGAAAAAGCGAAAGGCCGCCGAACAGAGGCTGAAAGATCTGGAGATAGGAAAAACCAGGCTGGATACGGAGTTCAGCAAGAGCGAAACTGAAACCAGCAAAGACTTGCAGGACCTGCGCTTGCTTAGAAAACAGCAGGGCGAACGGATTGTCGACTACCGGAATCGCCGCCGTCCAATGCCCTCACGCTGGTATTCACGGGAAGCACTTGCCGAATTGCGCGAAAAATACGAATCGGCAGAAGCAGTGCGACGGGACATAAACCGCCAAAAAGAGCGTCTCGACCAGGGTACCTGGGTTACCGACTCGCAGGTCGTTGCCGTGGAAGAAAAGCTCCGCGACGACCATACGCACCTCGCGGAAACAATAAAAGTTCGAGGTATTCATCATCAGCGTCACATGAGAGCCACCGAGGAAGCGAGGGAAAGCTACATAAACGTTCTCCGGGCGACTGTTCGGCGCTACAGCCGAAATGTACGTTCACTCGGCGAACTCGCCGGAATCGGAGTGGATGTGGAGCCCCCTCATCTTGTTAACGAAGATCTGGCGCTGGCCCAGGCAGGCCTCAATGTGAAGTTCAACTTCGACAAAAAAGGCATGATCGGCCTTAATGATGGAGAAGCATCAGGCGGCCAACAGGTTATGAAGTCTTTGATTCTACTCATCGGCCTTCTAATGGACGAAAGCCGTCCGGGAGGTTTCGTCTTTATAGATGAACCGTTCGCGCACCTGGATGTATTCAACATAGACAAGGTGGGAGCCTTCTTGGAGTCCACCCATGCGCAATATGTGCTCACGACTCCCAACACGCACAATGTAAACGTGTTTAAGACGTCCGACCTGACCCTTGTTACTCAGAAACGACGTCATCCTGAAAAATGGGCACCTCCGGTGGCTTTCCTGCTCCGTGAAAAACCGGTTGTCAAAGCTAAGGGGGTTCGATGACCGATTACCTTTGGTCCCCTCCGGATGCGGATGGAATTATAACCTGTAACCTTGGTGTAGGTGCGGCAAGCACCCTTCGTGGAAGAAGGAAGCGAAAAGGAACCAGGTTCCATATAAATGAAATCGCCATGTGGCCTGTGACATGGCGTGAACTTCTCAAAGAGTGGCTTTCACAAGGTGGCACAAAGCGGAAATGGACAGGCCTTCAGAAAATATGCGGCAGTCATAGGATTCACGAAGGCTGGCAGTTGATCGATTACATGCTCAAAGCCGGACTTGTCGAGGTTGAAGAACTGCGGGACAAGGGGCGATGGCAACCATTGTGGGTTGAATTTCTTCATATGGAGTCTACCCGCGAAATAATTGGTTTGCCAAACCGCCAAAAACTTCAAAAAGCTCGTGAAGCAAACAATGATCATATTTTCCAGAATAATGCTCTGAATCCTCTGAAGGATTCTTTCGAAGCGATGCCCGCGGAACGCGCTGTTCGAAGGCACAGTATTCTTGTTGCCCTCGATCAGTGGATCATTGAGGAGCGCAGCGGTACCCGCCGCGATTTTAGTCTTTTTGCAGAAGGCGACACCAAAGCAATCTCGTCGGCTGAATGGGATTGGATTGAAAGTGCTATCTGCCTGGAAAATGTAGGTATATATCGACATACCCCCGCCGTTTGGCTGCGCGCACCGCTGAAATTGATCACCAGCAACGGGGCGCTTGATCTTCAGGTTGTTACTGACAATATCGGATTGACGCCAGAAACTATCGACCGACTGATTTCAATCGAAGGACAAATCGAATGTTGGCGCGTTCTGGAAAACCGGACTGTTTTCGAAAGGGTTGCCCGTCAGCGGGGTGCCGCTGATGGGGTTCTTTGGGTACCGGGCTTTGCTCCGTCATGGTGGCGAAATACGGTAGGTAAATTATTGGGGTTATGCCCGGCGCCGGCCATGGTTGCCTGTGATCCGGACCCAGCCGGAATTGAAATTGCCTTGGACGTTGGACAAGTTTGGGCAGGGAAAAATCTCTTTTGGGAACCATGGAGGATGGACTCTGAAACTTTATCCTGTTTGAAACGGAAAAAGAAGCTCAGCGATGATGATTATGGCCGACTGAAGCGATTGATTTCAGATTTATTACCTAGCGACCTTAGAGACCTAGCATTGTGGATGCTGGAACACGGTGAAAAAGGTGAACAGGAGGGAATCTCGTTTTAAAAGCATCGTTCACAAGGTCATAGATCTAAGCATTTCTGACTCATCCCGTGGTTGTATCATTCGAAAACGAGCTAAGCTTTCACCGATGCTATCCAAAGATATTGTAGAATAGTTGATGTCGTGGATCATGTTCATCAATAATTTCCTAAATGGCCTTCCTCACCCCTGTCTGAAGGGCAAAAATCAATTACTCTTTCCTTTTTCTTTTGATAAAAAATCGCCGGGCATCGAACGAATATGGTCCAACATTAAATTTTCCCACCTCGGAGAATACTCCTTTTGCGTAGGAAAAAATCCATACTCGTGTGGTGAAATACATTCAGGATGATATATTGAATTTGCAAACTTCAACTCTATTTGATTTGTACTAGATTCAGCAATAGGCTTAACTAGTGCTATACCAACGTTATATAATTGTAACTTTTTCAAGCCCTCTGAGATATATTCAGATACTTTTTTACCTGCATCAGCATCAAAGACAATCCAGAATATTCTGAAAAATTGACTTAGGAAGGCAACTTCATGAAGTAGACCATGCACACTTTTTCTTTGCGCAGGCTTTTCACGAAAATACTTGAATTCAAAACCGATAACAGATGGAGTTGGAGCGCTTTTTATTACAATTAGGTCAAGCACAAACCCATAGGGTCCGCGAAATTCTCGTACTGTTTTAAATTTACCCTTTCCTATAAAAAGTTGTGTGTTTTGCATTACTGCCTGAACCGCACTTTCACTAAAACTGTGAACAAGTCTGGGCAGAACCTTTTTTTTCCCCGCTTTCTCAAGATTTTGGCTAACGATATCATCATATACCGTCTGAACCTCTTTTAGCGTTACACGTCCGTGTATTGCTTGGTCCAAAAGTTGACTTGCCTTTGCTTCGGACAAAGGGTGCATGCGCTGAATTATCTCAATCGAAGCCAATGGTATGTCAGCCCCTTCTGGCAAATAAACCTTTCCCTTCTCAACCATCATGTCCAGAAATCCTTTTACTTTCAGCATTCTATAAATAACCCGCAGACCATATCCGCTTACACGAGCAGCTTCTTCAATCCATTCAGTACGCGTTGAATAGCGTTTTGTCCACGTGCCAGATTTTTCTACTGCACTAACAATCTCTGCCAAGCTCATCCAGTTAGTGCCCTTGCTTCTAAAATTTGTAATACTTTCGATTGCTTTAGATATATCCAAGATGTTCTCCTCAAAATTTGCATTGAGACAACGGGTACAGTATGGGTGCCGGGCAAAGCGTTCAACCTCATGGATCTTTACTTTACCAAAAGGATCGCAGAATCTGGCCGCTGGTTTTTTCGGTGGCCGGCTACTTATGCCTAGATTTAGTAACTAGCAGCTGGTGTTATCGGCCTCCTTTTCAAAGTGTTTGTTCAAAGCTTTCAGTCTCTTCTGCATATTGTTTATTTTTGCTGCGACAGCTAAGGTTCGCACGTGGATTCCAGCGGATATTGCATCGTGCATGTCAACCTGCTCGAACTTCATATAACGCTTGTGAAGAATCCTAAAAATCAGCTGAATTTCCCTGTTCTGGGCCATGCTCAAACGGCAAAGCCGGTGAATTTCTCTCGATATTCGCCGATCGATTCTATCGTACAGTTTTTCTAGAGAATTTCCCATGCGGCGTCTTCCTCCTCCTTGCTCTTCGGTTCTATCCCCCAAACAAAGGTTGCGTGTGAAACTGGCTTTTCAGCATAGTTGCTCGCTAATCATTTTCAACGCAACCAGGGGCGCTGATTGGACGTACATCCTTGCTTATGGTGGGGCATATCTTCGCGATAACAAATGCTTCGAAATTTTTCCCCCATCCTTTCAATGGCTGCATCCCAAGAGCGTTTACGAACGACAAGTTATGAAAACCCAACGGGACCGCTTCGCCATTAATAGTAGCGTTGAGGTTGCCCGTATATTGGCCGCCACTTTTCCCACACTCGCAAGTTCGAAAATGCATTCGAAGAGCCAGCACGTCTTTGCAAATTGGGCAAAAAATGAGTTTCAAGACATTATCTCCTAACCTTTGTTTGGGGGATAGAACCGAAATTTTTAAAAAAACTCTTGACACAGTCATATGTGACTGTGGTATGTTGCAGTCATCTTTGACTGCGTCAGTTTACCTTGTTTTTCTTCAAGTTTCAACTGGAGAATTTATTAAATATTTTAGGTGCCTGAACGGTGATTTTTCCCCGCAGGTTTTGGATTTACTCATCTTTGATCGACTTAATGGAAAATAAGTATTGGGTGTTTAAAAGAGCTTACGCAAGGAGAAGCATGGCAAGCATTAGTGACAGCAAGCTGTATGTAAATATTATTCCGACGAAAAATCGCCCGCGTAAATGCGAGATAACCCAACTACTGAACTTGCAAGAAAGTGTTGCATTGCAGATTGCTGACTTTCTTGAAGCATACAGTAGCAAATATTCAACGACTACCGAAGGAAAGGTGCTGTCTCAAATACTTCGACACTTAGGAGAATTTGCAAAAGTCACTACCGCAGATTTTTCAAGCAGCGAAATGACATATGAGTTTTTTTATTCTTTTAGAGAATACTGGTATACGACGTCAAACATCGATAAAGACATAAGCAGCCGGAACTCTTCTTGGGTAAGATTAATTAAGTTCGTACGCTCACTGATCAAGAAAAATATTCTTCCGGATTTTTCCATCCCCTCTGGCAATTCAAAGTTGGAGAATCGGAATGTATTTGAGAAAAAGAAAATCGTTATTAACAAATCAGGAAAACCGGAATTAATAAAAGAAGATTTTGTATCTAAGGCACTTGTACCGATTTCGCTATCTCGTAATGACGATAATTATCTGGATGACTGCGAAACATTTTTGAAAAAAGCATCTAATGATTTTTTAGAAGCGTCAAGATCTGAGATTCGGGATATAGAAAAAGATATAGAAGAAGGGGATAAATTAATAAAAAGTGTCGATTTTAGTGATCTTAATCGGAGAATTGAAGAGTCAAAACTAACAAAACACGCGTATTGTGAATCGATCAAAGGTAAAGTGAAGCCGATTCATTTTTTTGGGCATAAGCATCCGCAGGCCATAGAGAATACACTCTCTTGGATTAAAAATCAGTACGGCGGATTTATACGCTGCTTAGAAGACATGCATTCTCATGCTGACCCAGCAATGAGACGTATGGATACTCTTCATAAGATAATAACAAGAAATAAGTTATTTGCTTATTTAGGTTTGTTAACCAGTCGTAAGGCAATACCTTTTTTTGTTTTATTGATGTCGAAGAATCCCAAATTTAATGTTGAGTCTCTGGCAAACGTAGATGCCTTTGGTAAAAATAATATCAATTCTCTACTTAGTACTGCCGGTGACACTGCAGACTCAATAAGGCTGACTCTGAATAAGCCACGTGCAAAAGTTATGAAGTCAAGCATACTTGACAATGAATGCCGGAAAATAGTCTATCTTGTTTTAAAAATGACCAAGCCCTATCGACAGTATTTAAAAAAAGTAAATGATCCAAATTATAAGAAACTATGGCTTGCCCCAGCTTCGTGTGGAGGGCATCCAAAACCAATATCACCTGACACTTTCCGTGTATTATTTAGTGGTTATGCCAATTCAATGAAACGTGGAAGACAACTCAAAAACGGCAAACAAGCGATGGGAGTAAGCAGCTTTATCATGAGCCACGAGAGATTACATACCTACATAGGTACCGCAACGCTTGCTGGTATAAGAGTTACGGCCGGCATTTTAAAGTGGTTTTCAACTGGCGGAAGTATTAGCGCAGCAGCGCGCACTCTTGGCAATTCGGTTCGGGTAGCGATGGATCATTACATCCCCCGGCCACTGCAAGAAGCTATGAATCGTCGGACTATCCGTCGGTTTCAAAATCTCTTGATACTTTCTGCTACTGCCGGCGAAAAACATATGTTTGCAGCCACTGACTTTAAGAGTGTAGGTGATGTACATGATTTTTTGGAACAAATGCTTTCAGGTGAACGTGCAAAAGAGAATGATCTACTCAATTACCTTGATAATAAATTGAACAACACCAATACTGATTGCGAAGTTGTATTAAGAGACGACAAAAAGGTTATCATTTCGCTATGTGAAAGAAGTCTTTCACTACTGTTTCTGTATCAAGAGCACCTCGAATCTCTTAACCATGAAGTTATCAAACTGAACAGTTTTGACTGCGAAACTAATACATCTCCACTATTTTGGCTGGAGCTAGGTAGGATTCTACACTATCACTTACCGAACTGCTCATATCAGAGAGAGTTGCAAAGTATTTATCATAACTCAATAGCATTGATGGATGAGATCCGAGGAACCGTCACCTTCCCGCAAATTTAACATTTGTAAAGAGACAAACGTATGGGAACGATATCAGAAGCCTTATCTTTTTTAAATGTAAGATTGAATACAAAAACCTTCAGCGCACCGTGGTTAATTATCAAGGGGCACATATGGTATTTGCTGAAAGGAAAGTCTTCAAGAATCGATAACGATATCATAAAAGGTGCAGTAGCCATAAATTGGGAACGAATCCTTCCGGATGGCGAGAAGTTAACATCACCAGTCTACGAAAAACTCCTTAATTTAGCGCAATGGTCTTTTTTTAAATTAAGAGCTTCCCCATTAACTAGGGATATGGATACTGAGCATCATGCACTCTATGCCACATATTTATTTGCTGTTATTGACTGGGTTGTAACACGAAAGGATCTTTATAATCCTGCCGAGCATTTTTTAGCACTGATAGATTCCTCGGCAATTGAAGATATGAGTGAACAATTCGCTTTGGACGGGATCGCTGCTGTAGCAGATATAACCGGTAGGATCGATAAGTTTTTCAAATCGATAATTGCATGCAAAACTGACCTTTTTATAGCAAGCGTGGAAATACCAGAAGTCTTGCTCTATAGAAATTGCAACCATTTTATCCCAAAGACCTTTTCATCTACTGAGTTGATTCGGATTAAATATTGGCTGATGAGAAATCATTGCTATTTTCCGGATGGTACCATAAATACCGGAAACCTTGCTAAACATATAAATGCGAACAAGTTTTTCCCTACGGCAAAAGTTAGAATCTTTCTACGGCAATTCGAGTTTGAAAACGATTATAACCGTCATGAATTTAATCATGCCACAAGGTATAGAGAGTATCTTTCGGTTAAACACATTACTATCGAGCAAGCTTGCCTCACCAATACGGCAGAATCTACTTACAAGAAATGGAAATACTTTTGGAATAATCTGGCAAAATTAGCTTCTTCTGTTGATAGCTTACCTAAAAAGTATGAAATCACAAAAGTAAATTTCGACAAAATCGCTGAGTGTATTGGTGTTTCTTTTCCGGCTAAAACTCCCACCATACCTGTTGAAATTGCGATGCTTTCTCTTAATCACGCAATTCATTATATTCTCACTTACGGAGAGGATTTAGTCCGGCATTTCTTAACGGTGAGAAAAACTATGAACAAAATTTCCGGACAAAAACCTGACCTTGGGCCATGGCAAGTTGCAGAATTTGCCTTTCAAAAAACCATTAAAAAGATGCCCTCATCTCTGAAAGAGTTAAATATTACTAAGTGTTTGTCGTGTCTTACCGATAAATCTTCCAAAATTTTTAATAAAGCCGGTGGTAATGGAAAAATATTGAAGTTTAGAATATCTCCGGGACTTGAAGATGCAATCACAATCTTCTGTGCGGCCGTTTACATTACTGTTGCTGCTACGACAGCCGTTCGGCAAGACGGCTTATTAAAAATGACGAGTGACTGCATTATAAAAAATTATGACGGATATGATTTGGTATTTGAGTTGGGAAAAGCGAACTTCCAGGGTGAAAGAGCTATTCTTTCACGGCCGATTCCAGATGTAGCGGCGAAGGGATTGAACATATTAAAAGAACTTATAGATAAGTTAAAAAAGTTGAATAATGAAACGGATCCATATTTACTCGAAACATTTTTTTACATTCCCACCGGAATTAATAGATGCAGATGTCTTGACGTAGCATTATGTAATCAAATGCTCGATTTATTTTGTGATTATATTGAACTGCCCTTAAACCAACAGGGCCGCAGGTGGTATATAAGGACACATGAACTGCGGAGATTTTTTGCAATAACATTTTTTTGGCAATACAAATATTCGAATTTAACTTCATTGCAATGGATGCTTGGACATGTGAACCCTGAGCATACGTATGCTTATATCCGCGAGACAATTGGTGGTGCTGAACTGACACAGGAGGAGGCGAGATATACTGCTGAGGCAATAATTGATGGCAGTGTTATCGATGGTATCGATGAACTGAAGAAATCGGCTCTACATTATTTTGGTACTGCTGACATTGCTCTAATCACAAAAGAAGCACTTTCGGACTACATGACATATTTACTTGAAGAAGGTTGGTATAAGCTTATTCCACGGAGCCTTGAAACCGAAGATGGATATAAATATGAAATAGTTTTCGAGCTCCAAAAGAATGCTGCCTAAGTTTATTTAAAATTGGACCTGTTGCCATTCGGCCAGACGTGACAATATCTAAGTGTTGAAAAAGGAGGTTGCTTTATGAGCAAGCAGATGCGTGACGCGATCAATGCTTTATCAGGGCGGGAAGTCGAGGAGATTTTACGCAGAATTAAGCACCCTGTTGCCAGAATTGCTTTATTTATCATGTATTTTTGTGGCCTGAGCCTCAGTGAAGTCTTGCAGCTTAGGTTTGACGATATTGATTTCAAAGCAAAAATACTTAGAGTACGATTCAAGCGCTCGGATGCGTGTCCGTCAGAGCGCTCTATTCCTATTCCTGACTGGCTCCTTCATCAAATTCGAAGCATAAACATAAAATCCAATTATCTCTTTCCGGACGAATCCGGAGCACGACACATCTCCATCCCTACATTGCAGAAGGCGTTGAGGGTCGCATCCATTGAGAGTGGCTTCAAGAAGCAAGTTTCCATCACCGCTTTGCACCATGTCAGGATGTTGCAGTTGTTGGAGCAAGGCTATAACCTCGAAAATATTCATAAGTTTCTTGGGCATAACGGGGCAGAGCAAACTTTTTAATATTTTCGAAACATCATGTAGATAATGTCTGGAAATGCGCATGAGTAAAAGATTACAAAAAGGTCAAATTGCACCAGGCATAGCTTCGAAAAAGAAAAAACATGCATCATCTTTACGAGCTATACACCGAGAGCTCCTAAGTGCGATTGAAGACCCAGCACAAGCCGACAAAAGAATAATAGAGGCCTGTCAAAGCCAAGCTGCTCTTGCCAAGCTTCATATACCCGAGAAAAATATTTTTCCCATGAGTCTTGGAACCTTAAAGTCCCATGCCGAAGAGTTATTTGACAATGGGGGGTTTAACTATCTAAAGAAATGCATTGAGAAGGCAAAGAAGTCATTTGAAAACCTGAAGAATAATAACGACGAAAGAAAGAATATTGATTGTGAGGTAAAATCAACTCGAGGAAGTAAAAAATATTTAGTCGAAAAAAATAATAAATTACAAGAAAATGTTACAAGAAACTACAATTTAATAGCCGAATTTTCTGACCAATATTCAAACCTCCTTTCCATCTGTTTGACTTTTATAAAAAGCCCGAATCCCAATCACAAGTCGTTTGAAAAAAATATAATCAAACATATTGACCAATATAAGGAATGCCCACAGAAATGGAAGGTTATTAAAGGTGGCAAAAACTAATTTAATCCGACAACTTTATAAACCAACAGATGAGCGATGTACCATCAATCATTTTGCCTCAAAGACAGGAAACGGAAAACAAAGCTCTCCTAAAGTTCCTGTCATGTTCTACCCTGACGGTACGGTGTGTTGGCCTGTTAACTTTTATTTGGTAAACAAATACAAGTCGATCAGAATTAAAGTTGGAGCAAGGGGTGGCAGCATTGGAAGCTATGCCAGCAACCTTTCACATATTGTCAGATTTGTATTTAGAAAAAAAATTAATTTTGAGGACTTGAACGATGATTATATTTTTGAATTCTCGCATTATCTTATGCACGAAAAAGATGTGAATTATTCTAATGAAACACGGAGAAATACCAGCCAGGTCGGCAGAATAATAAGAAAAACCCTTAATTTTATAAAATGGTATCAAGATAACTGTATGCTCGATGAATCTCTCATTGGCGAATGCGGTTGCAATGCTCAAATAACCATATCATATAAAGAAGGCACAAAAAATGGGTATAAGTTCACATACATACACCACGAATCCATTCCCTTTGAAAGTGTCCCGGAAGACATTAGAGCCATTGCGAATCACTTAATTACACTTTTATATGATGGAGCAGCCAAATCCACGCGCAACCTTTATGTCCGCATGCGAAGACAAAATATGCTTCGCCTATTTGAATGTACCGGGGCAAGAAGAATCGAAATTTCCAAAATTAAAATTTCCGATATCGAGGAAGCATTTAAGACGGGACGATTGAAGATTTACACCGCGAAGCATAAAACAGAGGATGAATTCAGAAATCCTCCAGTGGAAAAAATGTGGATTAGTCCAATCTTACAATTCATCAATGGGGCTAGAAAAAAACTTGTTCAAACTTTAATCGAAAAAAATATAATCTCAGAAGATCCAGGATTTTTGTTTCTAGGAATGTATGGCATACAATTAAGTGAAGAAACTCTCACAAGAGAGATTAGCTTATGTCGAAATTTAGCCGGTATAGGTGAAAAAACATGCAGCAAGATGTTTCGCCATAGATTCATCACACTGCAAGTAGTCAGGAGGTTATTGGATTATAAAGGCCAGAGATTACCAGACCAGCTGGCAGAGGTAATTTTAACAAAAGTTTGTAGTTTGACCGGACATCGACATTGGAAAAGTCTGTGGCCTTATATGGATTTAGCATTAGATGAATTGGGAGTTTGGGATACTTCTGAAAAAGCTCTGTGTCTCCGGTCCAATTTGGAGGGTGCTCTGAGAAAAATACAAACTTTAAAAAATAATTTCGACATTATGGGACTTGATGGGCAAGAACAAATACAAGAGACGGAAAATGAATTAAACAATATTTTACGTGAAATATATTCACTTGAAGGCTTACGTAGTGAGGTGGTGAAATAATTAATCGGACCTATCCCGCAAAGGCGATGGCAAGTACTACGCGGAACATGATTCCGTCAATCAGGGTGCCAAGGAATTCAGCCGGGGCAATATCAACGTCAATACGGCTGAGTCCTTCAATGCCATTCTCGAACGGACAAAACAGGGAGTATTTCACTACCTGAGCAGAAGACATCTCCGGCGATAAATCGGAGAGGTCGCTTTCCGCTGGAATGACCGTGACCCTGTCGAGAAAAAGACCAAAGAAGGAATTTCAAAGATCGTTATGCAAGCCACGCCGGTCATGCAGCAGCTACAAAACCTGCTAAACATGCCGTTGGAACTCAACTCAGAAGAACCTTTTACGGTAGCGTCGCCACTCCTTTAGCTTCTTTTGCACTTTTGCTGATAGTTCCGAATTTAAACATTTGGACTCCATAGAGCTACGGGCATGACGATTCAAGCAAAATAGCATCAACTTTTTACCCACTTAATCCTACCTTGACATCAACTTTCTTTATTGGTGGTTTCCAATCATTCGTATGAGGAAACGCATTTCTCGCCGGTTTCTACCAAAGAGACTTCCAAAACTTCTCCCTAGTATCGATATCGATTTTCCTTTAATATTTATGGTATATTGTCGAAAAATTCAAAAAACGTATTTGAAAGAGAAAAAAATTGGCCAAAGGAATAAAAACTGCATTTGTTTGTAGTGATTGTGGTGCTGATTATCCAAAATGGCAGGGGCAATGTTCATCCTGTAAATCTTGGAATACCATTACACAAGTAAACTTGGGGCGCTCAAAAACTTCGGGAAACGGGCGCTACGAAGGTTTTGCTGGTGCGCGCTCAGAGGTTAAAACTCTTAACGAAGTAGAAATTTCCGAAGAAACAAGATTTTCCAGTAGTATTCATGAATTTGATCGTGTTCTTGGTGGTGGATTTGTACCGGGATCAGTTATTTTACTTGGAGGGGATCCTGGCGGAGGTAAGAGTACAATCCTATTACAAGCAATGTGCATAGCAGCGCAAGAGCGTTCCGTTTTGTATGTCTCTGGTGAAGAATCATTACCACAGATTGCCGGCAGAGCAAAACGGATTGGTTTGCCGACAAATAAGATAAAAATGCTTGCAGAGACGTCGGTTGAAAAAGTTTGTGAAATTGCCGACAAAGAAAAGCCTGAAATCATCGTAATAGACTCAATTCAGGTTATGTACATGGAAGATGTTGACTCTGCTCCAGGAGGAGTGACTCAGGTAAGAGAAAGCGCTGCATTCCTAACTCGTTATGTTAAAAA
>ERZ795048.1963-NODE-1963-length-17319-cov-9.425220_pt1 | contig 17319 bp, 33 predicted proteins | sample MGYA00375132_ERZ795048 | MGnify/ENA primary metagenome ERZ795048 (study PRJEB30177, sample SAMN05720225) | activated sludge metagenome | isolation source: Anaerobic digester | place: Hong Kong | collected 2014-12-17 ...
ACTGCCGTTAATAAAATTGCACGATATGGAATTGACAGACAAAAACTTCAAGCGCGTGGCTTACAAATACGGACCGCAAACGGCCAAAGACCTTATAAAGCTGCAGCTCGCAGATAAGCTGGCACAAGTTTACGACAAAGAGGTTATAGACCATTTGAGGGAATTACAAATGCGCCAGGACGCGTTATTAGAAAAACCATTCACAGTAAAAGATCTAGCCGTCAATGGACATGATCTTATGCAAATAGGAGTAACAGAAGGTCCTGAGATAGGTAGAATACTAAATGAAATGCTCGAAATGGTACTGGATAATCCTGAAATAAACACAAAAGAGCAGTTGATGTCAATGGTACAAATTACTGCATAAGGAGAGTGAAAACATGGGAATTGAACTGGTAAAGAAATACAACTCGCAAAACAAAACTAGAGTAGTAAAGGTAAAATGCAAAAGCTGCGGAAGTACAAACGTAACTGGAATACTTGTCGATTCATCTTCAGAGAACTGGGATGACCACATATACTTCAATATCAAAACAGGGAATATAGAAAATTTTGACGGAGAAATCATTGAATATAAAGAAAATCTAGGCAGAGAATATTATCTAAATATGTTGAAATGTCAACTGAAGAAAAGAGAAGAGTTGGTAATACTATGCAGGAAGCACGAAGACTATGTAGATGTTATCGAATTCACTTTATCAGATGGTACAAAGATAAATTCTATTGATGATTTTGATTTGATGGATGCATATGGATTTGAGGATGCAATAATATATCTTTTAGAAAATGATGCATTGGAATTCGGCAAATAATCATGAAAGAAGTCATAGCGCTTAGCCAAAACGAGGTAGAGAGATATATAACACACAAGCCGTACGCAATTATTTCAATCACCGACTGCGATGTAGAAAAAGAGCCGAACTTCATTCAAAACCAGTTTTTGATGGGTGTATTAAGACTGAAATTCAACGATATAGAAAACTATGAGCCTGGTTTAGTAAGGTTCAATAGTGCAATAGCCGTCAAAATATTGAAATTTGTTGAGGAGTTAAAGGACGATATAGATATACTGGTAGTACATTGTTTGGCTGGCGTCTCTCGCAGCGCGGGGGTCGCCGCCGCCATAGACGACATATACATTCAGTCAGACAAAAGGTGGTTCGTAATCAAAGCTCCTAACTATCATGTGTACAGAACTATTATCAACGCATACAAGTTTAGAAACGAAATTGAAGGTGAAAACTAATTGTTGATTCTACTAATTGCTTTTCTGTATTTTTTAGTAGCCTTTTTATTTATGCTAATTTACGAATTAGCAGAACTAGATAACTTATATAATCTTTGCGGGGACGAAAAACTTTTTCATATACTTTTATGGCCAATATTTATCATACCAAACTTGTTGATACTAATGAAGACAATATTGAATAAAAGAAAAAGCATATGGAACTTTATTAAGCACAACATACAAAGCGTGTATAAGCGCGCATTCAAAAAAGGAGAGTGATTAAAGTGTACCACACACAAAAATTTGGAATACCCTGGAAATCAACATCAAACGTAATATTCTACAGGAATTTCAACACAGACTTTGAGGGACTGCTGGCATTCACAAGGACTATATTTAAAACAAGTACATTCAATTCCGCAATAGTAGATGTAGAGGCTGATTCAGACAACTACAACATTTATACAGACGCACAAATATTACCGACTCAAGAAATTGATTTCGATGAAGAGGTAATGGAATCCATAAGACTCTATATAGAATACATAGAAGACTTGTTTGATGACGGAAAACTTTACTCTGAAATAGTTACAGGAGAAGAAATAAACGATCTTGTTTATTTTGACGAGAAAGATATGACCGTAATTGGCTTTGAATACGAAGGCACATTCCTAAATCTGTATATAAACAACGAAATAGTCGAAAGCAGTGATTATATACAGGATATCGTTAGGCAAATAGAAGACGAAACGCTGGAAATCCTTGAGATAAAACTTGGCAACGAAACAGTAAAGATAACAAAAATATAGCCTTTAAGGCGAAAAAGGAGAGTGGTACAAGTGATTAAGGTGAGTATCAAAAAGGAGTTTAACACAAACTTCAAGGACGGTAAGGCAATCAGGGTAACGGCAATTAAAGCGCTTAGCAACTTGCCGGGCGAGTATACGAGCGGGTATCCACATTGCTTCAGATCTGGAGATGCACTGATTATCAACAAGGACAGGCATAACAAGATTGTCCTTAAACAAGGAGAGCTCTACGATCCCGAAACTGTTGAAACAGCCATCAAACTGGTCAATGTTTGCGGCGACAGGCTCCGCAAAATTAACAAAAGGGTAAGGAGCAATTGGGAAACAACAAAGCCAAGAGCCATAAAAATCTAACGTACAACACTTCACAGAAACCTATAACCTGTTCAATCTGCGGTAGAAGTATAAACGTATTCGAACCGATGCACATGGTTTCAGATATAAAAGGTTTCATTTGCGATGAATGCTACGAGAAGTGGTACGAAGAAAATTACGGGCGGGGCAATTAGCTCCGCCTTTTAAGGAGTGATGACATGAAAATAGACTGCGTTTACAAGGACGAGAACGGAACCGAAATAAACATTGATGACTACGTTGTATACAACGATAAGGATGATCCAGAAAAACTGTACCTGTACAAGATTGTGTTCGGTGAGAAAGACGGATGCATAATATGTAAAAATCTGAGAAAGATAAACGGGAATATAGAAGTAATAGACTATGACGCGTTAACGGATGTGGTAAACCTGTATATGGATATGTCTGAAGACGGAAAAATCAGCGGTTTTATAAGGCTCGATGCATCTTCTGATGAAGAAGCATATGCAATCTATGAAAATATGGTTTACGCAGCGGCAAGGAAACCGCTTGAAATGTCCAGGCTGAGAAAGGAAGATCCACAACTGTATTACACCATTAAAGCCATGCAGGCTGGAGGCATAGACTGGCTTGAAGTTAAAGACAGAAACGAGCTTATCGAATGGTCGTATGAAATAACGGCCGACGATAACGTTTATTATGTGAAAGAAACAACGATAGACGGTAAGGAAAAGAAAGTAGAAAACTACGTAGTAAAAATATAGGAGGTGCACACATGGTACAGAAAACGCTTGAAAAAGTAATTGAAGAGTGCAGCGCAGCGGTGCCGTTACTCACAAAATTGACATTCACAAAGCTGGCGGAAAAGTTTGATATGTCACTTGACGAATTCCTGGCAAAGACAACGCAGGCATTCATGATATCTAATGTATTCGGTGACTCGGCGGTAGAGTTGCTGATACCTGAATTTACAACCATGGAACAGGGAATGTATGCCTTTGACAACTATTCGGAAGAACTATTTTCACAGCTGTACAAGGAAGTATTCGGAGAGGAGGTTGAGATAACAAATGACTGATGTATATATCTTCTTTGGAGTAGTGGCCTTGATATGTGTTGTCATAGGTTACTCTTGTCTTGTAGTCTCTGGACGTATAAGCGATAAGGAGGATGACGCGTGATCTATGTCGGCTCCATTATTTATTTCAATGACTTTGTACAGACGTACAGCGTTAAACTTATAGACCTTATTGCGATCGCTACAGATAACTTTGTTAATCCGTATGAAAGGCCTGAAGTGTTATACACGCAGAAAATGCGTGATATAAAGGTAGTCGGATAGTATGACGGACATAGAAGAAATACTTGAGGCTACTAAGAAATGGTCTGCAACAAAAATACAGCTGCTTTCATATAAAAGTGATTGTCGTTTGACATCCCCTCCAGATTATTTACATGATCATTTAACCGTGTATATAGGTACAGCAACAAAAGAAATCAAAATCAAAGGATTGATCGACAACAAAACAATAGAAGAATCTATCGACCGTCATGAACTGGGATTTCGTAAATACGAGGAAAAGGCCGAAAAAACATTTGAAAAGCTCGGCAACATAATATTTGGACATATGGAACTTACTAAAGATCATACACTGAGCATAGAAGTAAAAAGCTATAGCAGTGAAAAATTCTGTACAATGTACTTAGAAACTATAGCAAAAATATCATACAACGAATACTATTTCAACAAGAAAACTGCAAAGATAACCACAAGAATTCCGAGTCTGGTAAAAACGATAATACAGATACAAATGGCACATACAAGCAAGGAATTCGAAGGGAAAATCTACGCGCCAGGGGCGGTAATAGAAATAAGGACATGAAGCGAAACCGTTTATTGTATAATGGTATTGTATTCCATTCAACACAACCAAAGGTGGTGATAACATTAAGGTTATCGGTACAATAAAACTCAATGCGAAAACTGCGCAAAGGTTCCTCGAAAAGTATCCGGACAAGTATGTAAAGGACAGAGAACTGCCGGATGGAAACTGGCAGCTGAAGATAGTTAAAAATGACCAGAGCAGATAGACTACTGGACTTCATACTTGACCGCATAGAAGAAAACCCGCAACAGATGATGCTGTTTGAATACATCAACGGCGTTGTTAACCTAAAGTATATAGGGCACAGGTATCCCGCGTCTAAATACAAGGTAAACGGAGCCGAATTCAACTACACATCAGACACGTCTAATGCAGATCCTTACATGTATTATGAGAAAGAAGAAAAACTTTCAACGGGTAACTGGATGCATATAGACAGCTTTCTGCGTACGTGGATCCAGCGCCCGGTAGACGATTCCAGGGATATAAGCTTCGCAATACTAGTGCAGGAATCAGAAATAGACTGTATGGAGATCGTAATTACAGCCTTCCCGTTAAAACCTATCAAAGGGTTTGAGAAAGACCACTTCGAACTATAAGGAGGAGATCAAATGATTATCAGCGACAAGAGGGCAGTTATGCTTCAGAACAAAATGAATATACATAAGGCCGTGTTGAACCTGAGAATACCGTCGACAGAAGAGGTCACAAGACTGGAAGAAGAACTTTACAGCGAGCTCGACGACGGTACTCCTATTGACGAAAAGTCAATCGAACGCGCGGTTAGAAACAAGATATACCAAATCATTGTAAACACATATAAAACGGTATAAATGTATACCATCGAGTGTAAAATTGATATACAAAGGGGGCATATGGTTGATTAAAAAAAGTGACCTTAAGACGGCTCAGGACAGATTAATTAATAAGGTGAGCGAATTAGAATATAAGCTCGAGGCTTCGGAGAAGACAATGAACATTTTGAACAGCGCAATAAGCAACCAGCAACAGTTAATCACCAAGCTATTAGCAAACAAAGACAAGGAAAAACATGTTAGCGTCGGTGTTTCAAACAAATCGGCCAAGAAAGATATGGCAAAAAAGAAAACTACCGACATCGTGACGGTAACCACATTAAAGAGGAAAAAACTGGACTTTGTACACGTGGTGCACTATAAGACAGAAACCAGGATCTATGGTTCCGTATTAAATGCCTTTAAAGGTAAGCGCGTGTTCATCGAAGAAAACGGCCCTGAAATCACCATGTATGAAAACGACAGTGGTTATAAAGTTTATGAAATGTCTAAGACATCTTGTAAGCTGTATATGCCTACCAGTGCCTTTAGTGATGATCTCTGTAAAGGCTTTCACAAAGTTAAGCTTAACTCGGATGGTAGCATCACGATAATTTCAAACGTGCTTTATGATCCGTCAGGAAAAGAAATATACATATGAGGAGGTGCGGAATTGGATGTGTACACGTCAAGGTTAATCATTTTTAAGGCAGAGTACAGCACCATCATATTCACGTCGTTTCATGTCTTCGGCAAGGGTGAAGACCAAAAGTTCTATACTAAGATAAGTGTAAACGATTCTGACGTAATAGACTGGCACTTCAGTACGCCAGAAGAGTTAAGAAAATCTGTGAGTTCAACGGTGGTGAGCTGCCTTGAGTTTGCCGAATCTAAAACGGTTGTAAAAGATAGATACGTGGATTACATAACTATCCATATAAGGAACCACCGTCTTAAGCCTATAGTCGTTGAAGTATTCAAATTCGGCGAAATAGAAACAATACAAGACCTGATTCTGCCACTTTACGAAGAAGATGTAGTTTTCTACCACAATGAGCTCACGAAGAATATGAGCGCGAGGGTTTTCACATATGAAGTTGATCACAAAGATACTTGAAACTTTAGAGACCCATCTCGGCGCATACGTCGAGCTCATACAGACTGAAGGTACCCTTGTAAACTTCACACCGGTAGACAAACTGTCAAATTACAAACGCTCAATGAACATGGCGATAGACTGTTCCGCTAATGAAACAGACTGCAAAAAGGAGTTGCAGGACGTAATAGACTCGTTCGTCGAGACAATAGAAGTACACGACGGACTGGTTAAACTACTTTTCTACAAGTCAGAAGGAATCATAATAGTCGAAACCGTCAAAGAATGAAAGGAGGTGATCTATGTATCAAAGACTACTGTGTGACGGAGGCTGTCCTCACAACGGCGATCACCACGCCAATCACTACAATGTCAAAGTATACGACCTGGATGAAATGAAGATAGTCAGTTCGTTCACTGTATTCGACCAGCATTGTAGTGCCGTGCTTAGCGAGTTGAAGGCGATATATACGTCGTGCAAATTCTGCCACTATTCGGCAACGATCTATAACGATTCAAAGGAGGCGATAGGTTATATCAAAAACGGAGTGCCTGAAACCAATCCTGATTTTATCAGGCTGAGAAAAATTATAGACAAGATCAAAAAACAGCTCTTGACGAAGTCTGTAGAGATTAAATGGTGGAATAACAGCAAGAACAAAAACTTTGCAGACTGTAAAAGCGGGTTTGAAGACGTTAAACGCAGCGCGTGGAAAGCGAGGTACGCTTGAAAAAAGAAGAAAAGAGAAAAAATGGGCTAAAGGCGCTTGCCACATATCTGACTGCCGAAATGGGTTACTACAAGATAACTACATACGAAGATCTATTGGTAGCACTTTCTTCCTTCATATTCAGAGAGATAAGGTCAATCCAAAACGGCGAGCCGTTCAACGAAGTGGATGTATTCGGCAGGATGCCAATAGCACTCTATCCGAACAGAAAATACATGTACGGCGATATCGACATCTACGACAGCGGGCGCATAAACCCATTCTTTTCATATGTGGTAAACGAATATAAAATACTGGATCCAGAAGGAAAACTGACTATACGCCCCGTTATGAAGAATAAAGAAGAGATTTTACCCGTAGGTGCTCTTTACGAGGTAAATGAGATCATAGCGGGAAAAGACAGCATAAAGATAGAACCTTACCAAAGTTGCTACTTTGTAAGGGAAATAAACGGAATAACTATGATAACGGTATTTGATACTCTAAACTACCTAAAGCAATTCGGAAGAACAATAACAGACATGGAGGTGTTATTTGATGGAAAACAGGATAGTTCAGCTAATGAACATCGTGTGCGGAGCGGGAGAAGTACCAATTCTCGTAGGTAACGCGGGAGTCGGAAAGACTCAGATGGTACACCAGCTGGCCGAAAAGACCGGCAGAAAAGTGACAAGCCTAATCATATCACAGATGGAACCTGAAGATCTGATGGGCATGCCGGCAAAAGATATGGACAAGAAGGTAACTGTCTGGCTTAGACCAGACTGGTGGCCAACAGATTCAAACAGAATACTCTTTCTGGACGAAATCGCAAGGGCAAAGTCTGACGTGAAGAACGCAATACTTCAGCTCTTGACGGATAGAAGACTTGGAGAGCACATACTTCCTGATGACACATGGATTATCGCGGCAATGAACCCTTCAAACGATAACTTTGACCAGGAAGAGGTGTTCGATTCGGCCTTCATAGACAGATTTGTATGGATATCCACAAGAGTAGATTCGGATCAGTGGATTGATTGGGCAAAGGCAAATAAACTTGATTATTCTATCATCGAGTTTATAAGGACGGAGAGCCAGCACCTTGGAGGAGACGCAGATTTTGAGCTTCCGCAGATAAATCCATCTCCTAGAAGCTGGCATAAGCTGTCAAATATCATGAGCAAAGTATCCGATGAAACGTTTGCTGAATTCGGATATGCCATAGCAGCAGGTCTTGTCGGTACGTCTGCAGCCACAAGCTTCATGGAAAGCTGGACCACGAGACAGAAAAGGCTCAGCGCGGAACAGCTGTGGATAAACACCGATGCAGCAATAAAGACCATCCAGTCTATGGAAATCCACAACATAAACGAATATATGCACAAGATAAACGACTATCTCACAAAGCAGTTCAACGAAGGCAAACTCGATGAAATGGCAATTGAACCTATGACAAAGCTCATGAAGGTGTTGCCGGCCGAACCCGCTGCGATAATAGCGAGATATATCGAGGATACAAAGAGCGATGCCGGGCTTGCCATATATAAGCACTTCAGGAAATCAAAGGAATTCCTTGTAGCGTTTTCTAAGGCAAGCAACAAGTCTTCGACCACATGTATGAATCTTGACGGAGACACGCTAGAGGTACTTTAAGGGGCGGATTTTTCCGCTCCTTTTTGTATTGTATTTAATAAAACAAAGGAGGTACAGTATGATTGAAAACAAGTATTTCGATGACGCTCTAAAAGAAGTCATAAAATCGAAGCCATTTTACTCATATATCTTTGGCAAGACAAAGAAGATATATCTGGACAATATGGAATTTGCCGCGGCAATGACCATAGACAGCAAAACGGCAAGACCAACCATGCTTGTAAACAAAAAGAAGATGTCTGAGATCGCCGAGAGACAGGGTATTACGGGCGGTACAAACATCACGAACTTTATAGCCGCGATATTCCTGCATGAACTGGACCATTATATATACGGCCATGTGTTCAAGAAGGTGGAATCTGTTTACGGACAGAACGCAGAGCTGTATAATATCGCAACTGATGCACTCATAAACGAGAACATAAGAGAACTGGATCAGTTTGGCTCGAGTGCAGAAGACCACGTAGAAGGCACGGTAGATGAAAAGAAACCATTTGTAAGCAGATCAAGAGACTTACGCGACCCTACGTCAGAAGAGCTCTTTTCCTACCTGTTAAAGAAACAGCAGGAACAGGGCGGTAACGGTTCCGGTCAGGCTGTCTCAAGAGGACAGTTAGATGACCATTCACAGTTTGGCACATCTCCTGAAGTAAGGGAGATAGCAGAAGACTATAGAAACAGTATAGTGAAAGCTGCGGTTGAAAAATCCAAGGGAGATGTACCAGGACATTTTCAGGAGTTGATAGACGAGATAATGAAAGGCAAAATCAACTGGAAGAAGATGCTGCGCAAGTTTACGGGCCTTGGTGTAAGAGGCGGTCAACGCAGGTCATGGAAACGCGAAAGCAGAAGATATCCAGATATGCCTGGCCACGTAACGAGTGAGACTGGCAAAATAGGAGTGATACTTGATACTTCTGGTTCTATGAGTGACAGAGAACTCAAAAAGGCATTTGCAGAAATCGACGCGTTAACCAAACGTCAGAGGCAGTTCTACATAGTGCAGTATGACGCACAGGTTACCTCAATAGACAAGTACAGACCAGGCGCCTGGAAGAGAATGAAGATAAAGGGCCGTGGCGGTACAGATATGAGGCCTGCACTGGAGAAGATGCTTGAAATGAGGATAAGGAGGATAGTATCCATAACGGACGGGTACGATAACTACAACAACGACCTTTTAAAGAAGTTTAAAGTGTTGTTCCTTCTTACTGAGGATCACGATGCAAACTTCGAAGAGTTGGCAAGAAAGGACGGATTCCAATGCGTGACAATGAAGTAGAGATACCAGAACCTTTTTACAAAGAACTGTATGAACTTTGTAATAACGGTTCTATCTGGATTATACACAAGGCAACCGAGAAGATCAGTTCTATGAAATTTTTGAGCAAATCCAAGCTGGGTCATAAGATAAAGCTGTATGTAAAAACTATAAGTGACGCCATTGTAACCGAGCAGGGCAGTAAATATGCCCTGCCCCTTATGATGACCATAGCCTACTTCATATTGCCTTTCGACGCAGTACCAGATATGATGATTCCTATCGGACTGTTAGATGACCTGGGAATATTGACAACGGGTTATATGATATCCAAGAAGTTGCTGCGGGCAAGCACGGGTAAATGCGGGTCGTAACATGGCCCGCAAACCCGAGCGTGTTAAAATTCAATACGGTAGAGTGGCAAAGTTTGAAAAACTGATTGATGGCAGAACATACAAAGAGACTCCGTTTTACTATAACGGTAGAACAGTATTGAGCGATATTCCGATAGACAACATGACCAACTACTTCCTTTATTACATAGAAGGGATGGGTAATAGTCTAAAAAGAGAGATAACAACGCTAAACGGTATTGATCTAATTATATCGGTCATGCAAGAGGATTTCTCTATTTACATCATAAACATATATCTTTTGTCTGAGATGGCGTATTCTGAAGAGATAATAAGAAGGCTTCTGACACAGGAAGAGATAAAGATCTACAAAAAGTCTCAAGTATTAGAAATAGAAAAACCGCACTTCTATAATGGGGCAGACAAGATTGTGCGAAAAATATTTGGAGGTGGAAACTATTGACTACCATTATGTCGGTAATAAACTTTGTTCCAGACAGAACTACTTTAGACAGCAAACTCATGCTGTATCTTGTTGGTAAACCGGAAGGGTTTTTTCTTATGCAGATTTTCAATTCTACTGATATAAAAATCACGGAAGGAAAAATGACAATAAACGAGTACAGAAAACTCGCGTGTGAAATCGTTTTAAAACTGCTGAAAGGTACGGTGAAGGTCTTTAAAAACGACAAGGGTTATACAATAGGTAATAAACACTCGTATATAACCTTGAGCAACGTAAACCTCTTCGAGAGAGAGGAATGGCTCAATTCGAAAAATCAGATAATTTATAAAGACAATGGAAGCCTAACCATAGTTTAGGTGATATATGTATTCACTAATATTTGAAGTTGGTAGAACATCATACTACAGGTATAGAGATAGATGGCGCATCAACATGTACAACTATAATCAGGATGAAACCATCTATAACGCGCAGCAAATACAAACGATCATACTAAACAAGATAACGGAGAGAATAGACTCAGTGCACAAATATTTTCCGTTAGCAGGAATAGAAATAGAACTTCTTTGTTTAGATATGAGCCTCTCTAGAGCCTGGGAGAGTAAACGTTGCCCGTGCTTATCATTGATTTCGGACTCTTCGCCCCACGATTTGATATCGATACATTTAAGAAGCCCGATGTCTCTAGAATTAGAGCTGATTAGGGCACTTATTAAGGGCTCTGCAATCGTTTATACCGAAGAAGGTACAATAGAGCTTCCCCCAACGAAAGACTATTTTGAGGTAAACAGAAGACAGATATCAAAAATAGACGACTGGTATAAAGAGGCGATACAAAGCGTCATGTCGGAACGGAGGAGAAGATAGTTTGTATTCTAAAATCTTTGAACTGAACAGCGAGACATTTTACAACTACAAAGACAGGTGGAAAGTAGATATAAAAAATGACCTGTATTATGGCAAAACTTATACAAGGTCAGAAATAGATAACATATTGAACAGTTTTATGATTAATACACTGGCGAGCAGAAAAAACATGACAGTACAATTAAGGATAGTAATCTATATGTTTTCAAACACTAATAATATTGTAGATTGTTGGGTAAAAGGCCGTCAACCTCCACAAATCTTTATTGCATGCGATTATGGGAAAAATCCAACGTTTGCACAAAATACAACAGTAACACTTTTTAGTCCGCAGGCTTTTATATTTGAAGCTATACGAATATTTATGAAGGGAAACGGGAAAATATATACGGACGTTGGTCTAATAGACCTCCCCGTAGTAGAAATACATTCAAATGTTGTGGATCACGAAAGACTATCATACATAGACGAGTGGTATGAAGTGGTTATCGCATCGTTCAATTATAAAAAAGAAGAAATAAAAGAACTTAAAAGGAGGTACCTTTGAACTGTCCTGTTTGTGGTAAGAATATGGTTCTTAGCTTCACAATCGTTAGCTATTCATCTATGCAAGTCAGTAACGGTCAAATTTTGTCTAAACAGGTAACGCACGAACTGGATGAGCGTGTGCAACCCAGCTATAGATGTGAGTGTGGTAACGTTATCTATGTTGATTATAAGCAGATAACGCAGGAGATACCGCTCAATAACATCTATATACCAGATAAGACTCTGGCCGTACCAGCAATATACGCAAGAAACCTAAGATATCCGATAAAGGAATCTATAAGGAAAGGTAGTAAGAGGAAACATAAACACGTCCCAAGAAAAAAACAGGCAAAGCATGAAAACCAGTAAATACTGAAAGAGGAGGTGATGCGCTATACCTATTGAAACCAATGACATCAAATCGGATATAAAACTCAGAGAAAAAATATTCAGACAATACGGCAAAATAGAACAGTGTTCAAAAGAAGAAATAGACCTTTATAACGAAGGTACGGAAAAGTCGGCGATTATATTTTCTATTGTCTTAAACACAATACACCAATTTACAAATCGAACAAACCACCATGTGCTGGTGAACAATAGAAACATAATGAAAATTGGAGATATGTATTACTTTTTAAGAATAGAATCGGGCGACTATCTGATGTACGATACAAAGAAGTCCATACTGAAGATCAAAGACCTAAATGACTATATAACTCATTTGAAAAACCAGGCAATAAATCTGTCGTTTTCGGATATAAGTATGAGCAATACAAAGGCCGACTTGTATTCGAAGCTGCTGATGCGCAGCGACTACAACAACTACATTATAATGTTTGAGATAGTATACAATCACGACGAAATAGATATACAAGATGTGATTAACATCAAAGCGGGAGATATCGTATACAGTGACATCCCGCTGCGAATAACCTCCACAAGATCATTCTGGTAAGGGCGGATTATATGTCGTATTTGACCGAGATAATAAATATAGACTCAATAATAAAGTATTATGAAATCTGCACGAGGAAAGAGATAGAAAAATATTTAAACATAAAATACAGTAAGAACAACGTCTTCGTATATAACATACATCTTTCTATGTGGACATACAGACGCCCAATTGAGTCAGTAAATCACAAGGTTATCACGGAAGTGAACAGAATTGAGAAAATAGACGATGAATACTTCGGTATTTTGCGCTTCGGCAAAGAATATAAAGTCGTGAAAATACCTGATTTCGAGTCATATTTAGAGCAGCTAAAAGTCCGCGTTATCAACGGGGCAAAGACAGATCTATGCTTATCATTGGAAAGATTGTCTATGGAAGAAAGAAGATTGGAGCTGAGCACCAACACCGGAACAGGTTTGAAAATAGAAAACAACGTCATACTTAGGGTATTTTATAACCCGACAAAAATAGACATACTAAAAATGATAAATTTGAAGATCGGAGATGTCTATTACGGCGAATACCCTATCAGAATAGTTAAAAAACACGGATAAGGGAGGTGCAAAGATAAACACATGGTTTATTGATAAAGTAAAATACAAAATTCACGCCATAGAGAAGATAAAACTAAGCAAAGCGTTTACGCTGCACCTGTTTTCGAACGAATTTTCAGACAACTACTTCGAGTACAAAGACATATATGTAGACAAGAAAGTAAACAAATTTGTATGCAAAAACCCGTATTTTAAGGGAAAAAACCTGAACAAATTTATTGCCAACTTGTTTGCACAAGTGGTTGAAAAGAACAACATAAACTCCATAGCTATAAAAAAGTACAAGACTTACAACGAAGAGAACTATACAAGGTATTCAATCTCTCTACTTCAATCAGCGAATGAAAACTATCTAATTTCCAGCGAAGATTTAATGATTTACATAGTAACAAAAGACCAGGCGGCCAATCATTTGTTTATAAGTCGTCTGAAGCAGGGAGATATCATGTACTTTTCGCTGCCCGTAAGGGTTTTATCGGTAACTGAGACTTCTGTAAAGTACACTATGTAATAGCTGTAAAAATCCAAGATAAAGGAGGTACAAAAATGATTACAAAGAAGGAATACATAGAGAAGATAAAAGAAAGCTACAACCAGTGGCTTAAAAGCGATAACTTCAAAGAGGCATTGAAGATAAGAAATTTGTTTCACCCTTACTCTATAAACAACAGAATATTGATACACTGTCAGAACCAGTATTCCACAGTTTGCGCGGGTTATAAGACATGGGCAGATGTGAAGAGGAACGTTAAAAAGGGTGAAAATGGTCTCACAATTTACGCGCCGGCTATGGGTTACTACTTTGAAGAAAAGACGGTAAATGGCAAAACTGAAAAGGTAAAGGTTGAGTACGTCAAGGGATATTTTCCTGTTAAGGTATTTGACGTGTCGCAAACTGAAGGCGAGCCCATTGAGACGATTACATTTGAGGTAGAGGGTAATAACGAAGAGATACTTGATAAGGTTAAAAATACTCTATTGACGAAGGGGTATATGCTTAGGTATCACGCGGAATCTGCCTTACTTGGCCTGCCTATAAAAGAAAAGGTTATAAGGTTTAAACAAGGCTCTCCTGACCAGGAACTAATAGGCATAGCCTCTTCAATGGCATATCAGTATATGAATAACTTTACCAATATTGACAGTGAAATAGTGGCCGCATCGGCAGCCTATCTAACGATGGCCAATATAGGTATTGACGCAAGTGAGGCTATGGGAAAGTATATAGCGACATTGAATAAATTCAAGGAATTTGACGACATAAAAGACTTTATCAGCGCATCTAACTATGTCAGCAAAAAGATAGAACGCGAACTCGAGATAAAATATGTAGAAAAAGCCGCGTGAAATAATTGATAAGAATATATCATAACGGTCTTTCAGACACAAGTATATATGAGGAATACAAGAAAGTAATTATTGAGTATATGCCACAAACAAATATAACAAATCTTGTCGAGGACAACCTAAAAAGGATAAAAGTAGAATCAACATTGGAAAACTCTATAAGAGACATAGTTTATCTGTTTATGGAAAAGATGAAACTGACGAGTTTAAAACTCGTGTATTCATTTCCAGAAAGCACAGGGTCATCAACAAAGTGGCGCATAGATTATTCTCCAAACAACACAAATAAACAATTTAAAATAATAGTAGAAAACTATGTTGACAAGGAGATAGGGAAAACCTTTATGGAGAATTTTTATCTATCAAGCAATCAGATATATGCAGATAGCGGAGTGCTCCTTATTGATAATTCATACATTTATAGAACACTCCAAGGAAAACTCTGTGCGGAATCTATATGCAAAGATTTCGATATAAAGAGGTAATTTCGATGATCACATTGTACTTTAACCATTTATCGGGAATACACATATATGAACTGGCGGATAAAATCGCGATTAAATCTATACCGGTTCCTGACTTCAATATTGGACTAAAAGCAGAACTTACTATAATGGTAGAACAAAAAGAGTTCACAAAAAAACTTATCGAAATATTTCAGAAAAATATAGGTATAAACAAGTTAGAACTATTCCTCATATATGGCGAAAAAGGCGGATCATCTTCTTTTCACTGGAGTATAGAGTATTTTATAAACGATGGGGCTTCAAAATTAAGAGTTGGTCTCGACACAAATATAGATTTGCTTTCATCAAAAATATTTATCAGAGACTTCTGCATGCTTCAAACAGAAAACCATGCAGAAAACAAATTCTATACAGATAGCGGCGTCTTCATAGTAGATAACTCCGTTTTAAAAAGTAGCGGTCATTTTCACACTTTGATGTCAGCAATATCAATATATGAAGACTTTGGACTAAAACAATGAAAGGATATAGTACTGACCAAAGCCTTATGTCAAGGGTAAAACTACTTTATGAGCACTTCGTGGAGGAACCATCGTGATCATAAAAACAGTAAACATTACAGGAAATACAAACTATGAAATTACATTCAATGAATCGAGTAAAAAAATGACAACGAGGCGGTGCTGGTCCAGTCATAGACCTATATATTATGACGACGCAAAAACTGCGATTATTTATCAAATAGCCCGTTATACCAATTCAGAAAGGTTTACAATTACACACTCTAAATTGACTAAAATAAATAGATATACAGAATTATATATACACTATTTAGGCTCAATAGAAGAAGAAAGAATATATGTAAAAACGTTTTTTGATGAGAAGTTTCCATTTAAATTGAAGTACATCATAGACTTCTTTGATCTGGATAAGCAGTATGTAAAGCATTATCTTGAAGACAAAACGATTGTTTTTGAGAACGAGTTCAATACCGGAGAAGTAAAACGGCTGTTGAATGATTTCGCCGATGAGCTCGGCTATAAAAACAGGTTATAGGGAGGTGATGAAACGATAACAATCACAGGGTATGACTTCAATGGACACGTTAAAAAGGTATCCATAGATTATGCGCCAGACGGTCGTACACCAAAATCTGCGGATATGTTGCTTAACGGAATAACCTACGAATTGAAAGAAATACCGGGAATACTGGAATCAATATCTTTTACTTTGGAAACCAACGATTTCAAACTGTACTCGTTTATATATTCGAGAAGCTGTGTAAACGATGATCTGCATATCTATGAATTCCAATACATGGGAACCAAGAGAAGGGACAATTCCATAGAATGGTTATTTTTAGAGAGCTATGGCGAAAATATAACGGAGATAGACAACATAATCTGCGCTATCACACCCTATATAAACGAGGTCTCAATATACTTTTCAGACGGTAATCTACATTTTGACAACAGGGAATTCTGGTTTAACGAAGACTATCTGGAGGGCAAACAGATTCTCAAGAAAAAAGTTAAAGAACTTGGACTGATTGGTGTATAATAGTGTTGTGCTTATTCAAACACAACCAAAGGCGGTGGTGAATTGTCAGTAGATACAGCGCATTCCGGCACGATAACAAAGATATACACTTATGACTACTCCACCCATTACACGGCATTCCTAATGGACAATGGACAGAAGTATTCTGGCCGTATACCATTTGTGCATGAGGGGATGAAGGTTAGGTTAGAGCCAAGCGGCAGCGCCAGCCAGATATACGATTCCATACCGTTCAAAAAGTATTATCTGGAGGATGTAAGGTCTGTTCAGGCAGCTATGGGCATCCTTAAAATGATACCAGGTATAGGCCCCAAGAAGCAGAGGCAGATATATAATGAGTTTGGCAATGATCTGTACGATATACTCATGGACGATACGCAAAAGTTAGCTTCTCTTGACGGTATCGGCCCTAAGATGTTGTCTAATATATTTGACTTCGTAGAAAGGTTCAAGACGCTGCA
>ERZ795048.1966-NODE-1966-length-17301-cov-8.795721_pt1 | contig 17301 bp, 20 predicted proteins | sample MGYA00375132_ERZ795048 | MGnify/ENA primary metagenome ERZ795048 (study PRJEB30177, sample SAMN05720225) | activated sludge metagenome | isolation source: Anaerobic digester | place: Hong Kong | collected 2014-12-17 ...
TGCCATGAAGGGGCTTTCGCGACTCGTCCAGGATCACCGGACCATCGACCAGATCGATCTCAACCCGGTGATCGTTTACGAAAAGGGGATCGCCGTCGTGGATTACCGGATCTACACGCGGTGAGAAGGCACCGCCGGCAAGTCTTCGGAGGACGCATGTATACGGGAAAGGTTCAGATCACGCTTCTCGTCACCGACGTGGCCCGGAGCGTGGAATTCTACACGGAGGTTCTGGGATTCGGCTTCAGCGGTTTCTGGGACGGGAAGACCCGGGAAATCGTCGATCGCTGGACCGACGAACTGGCGCCTGAATATGCCGAGGTTTTCGCCGGCGAAAATCCCGTGGGTCTCCGCAAGGCGGGGCGGATCGTCACGGCCGGGACGGCGGAGTGCTCCCTCGAAGTTCAGGATGTGCGGCGTATCCATGCGTCCGCCCTTCGCATGGGCTTCGATGTTCCCGAGCCGGAGGACCAGCCCTGGAACGCCCGGACCCTTTCCGTCCGGGACCCCGACGGATACCTGTGGCATTTCATCGAGAAAAAGGAGGCGGACACCCCGTCATGAAGGCCGACCCTCCCCGCCCGAAGGCCCGGCTGCGGCCCGGAGTCACACGGGAAGCCCTGGAGAAGCGGATCAAGGGCACGCTGCCCGAACTGATCGGCATGGAGTTCCTTTCCATCGAAGAAGGAAAGATCACCGCCCGGATGGCCGTCCGGGGCGACCTCATGGCGCCCAACGGGTTCCTTCATGCCGCCTCGATCATCGGCCTGGCGGACACGGCCTGCGGTCTCGGAACGAAGGTCCATCTTCCCGAAGGCGCAGATAATTTCACCACCGTCGAGCTGAAGACGAACTTCATCGGAGCAGTCCGGGAGGGCGCCCTTGTCTGCGAGGCCTCGCTGGTTCACGGGGGGCGGACGGTCCAGGTCTGGGACGCCCTTGTCACCGAGGAGGGAACGGGAAAACCGGTGGCCCTTTTCCGGTGCACCCAGATGCTTTTGGCCTCAAGGCAACCATAAAAGGAGGAACGGTCATGGCGCTTTTGAAAAAAGGAGACGCCGCCCCGGCTTTCGAGCTGGAAAACCAGGACGGGAAAACGGTCCGGCTGGCCGACTACCGGGGGAAAAAACTGCTTCTTTACTTTTACCCGAAAGCGGGGACTTCCGGGTGAACGACCCAGGCGGTGTCCCTGCGGGACGCCATGAAGACCCTTCAGTCCAGGGGCGTGTCCGTCGCCGGCGTCAGTCCCGACAGCGTCAAGGCGCTGAAGAAATTCGACGAAAAGAATTCCCTGGGGTTTCCCCTCCTTTCCGACGGGGATCACGGCGTGTCAACGTCTTATGGGACGTGGGGCGAAAAGACCCAGTGCGGCAGAACATCGGTGGGGATGATCCGGTCGTCTTTCCTGATCGACGAAAAGGGAAAGGTCGCCGAGGCCTGGTACAAGGTGAGCCCCAAGGACACCGTTCCCAGGGCCCTCAAGGTTCTCGGGAGCTGAACGGCGGGAGGATGTGAAATGAACGCACCGGAAGCCCTGCTCATCGCAAAAGGGGAAAGAGAGGTTTGTCTTCTGCCCCGGATGGCCAACCGCCACGGCCTCATCGCCGGCGCCACCGGGACGGGGAAAACCGTGTCGCTCCGCGTCCTCGCCGAGGGATTCAGCGAAATGGGGGTTCCCGTCTTCCTCTCCGACGTCAAGGGCGACCTCACCGGAATCGCCGCCCCGGGCGGCGGCAACCGGAAGGTGGAAGAAAGAATCCGCGATCTCGGCCTGGAAGGGTTCCAATACGCGGGGTTTCCCGTCGTCTTCTGGGATGTCCTGGGCGACCGGGGACACCCCGTCCGGACAACGGTCTCCGAGATGGGCCCCCTGCTCCTCGGCCGGATCCTGAACCTCAACGACACCCAGAGCGGCGTTCTCAGCATGATCTTCAGGATCGCCGACGACAACGGCCTTCTTCTCCTCGACCTGAAGGACCTCCGGGCCATGGCCGCCTTTGTCGGGGACAACGGGGACAAATTCAAGGTCGAGTACGGCAACGTCTCCCGGGCGAGCATCGGCGCCATCCAGAGAAACCTCCTCGTTCTCGAGGAACAGGGGGGGGACCGCTTTTTCGGGGAGCCGGCGCTCACCATCGACGACCTCCTGCAGACGGACAGCCGGGGGCGGGGGATGATCAACATCCTCCTGGCGGACCGGCTGATCCAGTCGCCCAAGGTATATGCCACCTTTCTCCTGTGGCTCCTGGCCGAACTGTACGAGCAGCTCCCCGAAGTGGGCGACCCCGAAAAGCCCAGGATGATTTTCTTCTTCGACGAGGCCCATCTTCTTTTTGAGGATGTCGCGACGGCCCTGGAGGAAAAGATCGAACAGGTGGTCCGGCTCATCCGCTCCAAGGGCGTGGGGGTCTACTTCGTCACCCAGAATCCCCTGGACCTGACGGACGACGTCCTGGGACAGCTCGGAAACCGTGTTCAGCACGCCCTCCGGGCGTTCACCCCCCGGGACCAGAAGGCCGTGAGAGCCGCCGCGGAAACCTTCCGGCCCAATCCCCGGGTCGACGTGACCCGGACCATCACGGAGCTGGCCGTGGGGGAGGCCCTCGTTTCCGTTCTCGACAGGAAGGGAGCGCCCGAGCCGGTGGAACGGGCCTTGGTCCTCCCGCCCCGAAGTTCCCTCGCCCCTCTTGCCCCCGAGCAGATCCGTTCGATCGTCCGGGATTCCGTCCTTTACGGCTTTTATGAAAAAACGGTGGACCGGGAATCGGCTTACGAGAAGCTCAAGGAGCGGGCGGAAACCCTGCAGAAGGAGGAAGCGGCGGCCTCCCGGGTGAAGGCCAAGTCCCCGCAGAAGGATCTCTTCGGCGCTGCGGCGAAGAGCGCCGCCCACGCCATCGGGAGCCAGATCGGCCGGCAGATCATCCGGGGCATCCTGGGATCCTTTTTCGGGGGCCGCCGATGACTTCCTTACGGGACATTTGACGGATCTGCCCGAGACGGCGTCTCCAGGAAGCCGTCTTCCGGCATGGATGGCACATCGCTCCGGGGGCTCATCCCGTGAAGAGAAAAATGACGAACCGGGAATTCGACCAGGTGGTCCAGAGGGCGATCCGGCGGATTCCCGAAGAAATCCGGAAACATCTGAAGAACATCATGATCTCCGTCCAGGACCGGCCGTCGCCGGACATCCTGGATGAGATGGGATACCCGCCCGACGAAGCTCTTTTCGGCCTCTATTACGGCACCTCCCTCCTGGAGCGGTCCCTGAACGAACCGCCCCTTTACCCGGACACCATTTTCATCTACCAGGAGCCCCTCGAGGAATTTTGCGAAACCCTGGAGGAGCTGGAAGAGGAAATCGAAATCACGGTGGTCCACGAGATCGCTCACTACCTGGGCATGGATGAGGACTGGCTCATTGAGCTGGGATACGAGTGAGACGTCCTTCACCGCCCTGACAGGCCTGGAGCGGACGGTCAGGCGACCCTTTCCCGGTCTTCCCGGATAAACGCCAGAAGTTCCCTTGAGAAACCGGACTCGAGGACGATGCTCTCGAAATCGGGCGGGCACAGGATCTTCTGCATGAGGAAGCCGTCGCCGTCGAACCAGCGGGGCAGGGGGCCGCCGAAAAAATAACCGGCCTCCCGAAGGGCTTCCACCGACGCGCCCGCCCAGGGTTCGGTCAGATTCAGCCAGGCCTGAAAAACAACGCACCCCTTGTCCCCGGCTTCCCGTTCCAGATCGGCCAGGCGGCTTCCGAGATCCGCCCCCGAGACGGGAACAGCGATCCGGGCAACCCCGGCAAAATCAAAGACGGTCATCCCGGCGCGGCTGACACGGCCGGGGGGAAACGGGTCCACCGATCGGGCGAGGTCCCGGGAATCGTCAAGACGCCCGTAAATCCTGCTGAGGACGTCTTCGTAAACGGCGGGAATAAAGACCCGGTGCGGCCTGGGTCGAAAGGAACGGAAGACGCTCAGGGTCGCCACCCGTCCCGGAGCGCTTTTTTCACGGGTGTACGCCTCGGCGGGCATGAGGGCCACTTCGATGGCGGTTTCCGAAAAGCCGAATGCCGCCACGGCCTTCTGCATGTAAGGATGGTTGCAGACCGCCTCCCCGAAGATCTCTTCGATGTGGGGCTGGCGCGGGACAAAATCATTGTAGAGATAATCGTGCAGTTTTCCCGTGATCCCCGATTTTCGATACGCCTTGAGAACCAGTCCCACGCCGTGTTCGTAGATGGCGTCGCAGGGGGTCGACCGGTACAGGTGGGTCACACCGACGACGTCCCCGGAAACGGTGCGGGCCACGATGGAATAGTAACGGCCCTCGCGATTGGCCTCTGTCACGGCACCGGGATCATAAAACAGCCTGATCGGGTAGTGTTCGCCATAGACCGCCCGGAAGAGACGGACGATCCCCTCGGCGTCTTCGGGCCGAAAGCTGTCTACGACGACATCTTCAGGGATCGATCTTTCGCTCCCGCTGTCACGAGTTTCCATGGTCCCGGTCCTCCCTGTTTCGTATTTTCGTCATCGGTTTTCCTTCCCCCGTCATTCCCCTTCCTTTTCCCCGCAGTGTAAAGAAACGGGGTCGCAAAAGCCACTTGGTTCTTTCGTTCCCCGGCGGCCGAGGGCCGTCATCAGTATCGAAGCCAGGCCGATGTGGCCCGCGGCCAGGTAAAAGAGGATGTCAAACCCCGAACCGAGGGCGATGAGCGTCCCGCCGGCGTAGGGCATGAGGAAATAGGCGGCGTCCATGGTGAAGAGGGTCATGTTGGTGTTGAGCCCCCTCAGGGCCGGCGTAGAGGCCGAGAAGAGAAGCGCGTTGAGCAGAGGCAAGGCCACGCCCATGGAAAACCCGTAAAGGACGGCCAGCAAATAATAGGTTACCGGGGAAGACGTCAGGGGAAGAAGGAAAAGACACGGAGCGAGCAGGGCGAACATCTTCCACACCGTGGAACGCTTGTCCATCCGGTCGAAAAGGACCGCACCGAGCGCGCGGACGGCGATCATCGCCATCATGGAAAGACTGAAGAAGAGTCCGACGGCACCGGCTCCGGTCACAAGGGAGAGGTCCTTCATGAAATAAAAGACCGTGGCGTGGGCAAGATAGACCAGAAAAATGGTTGAAAGAAGAATAACAACGGAGCGGAGACGGAAATTCTCCCGGATCTCGGAAAAGGCCGGGCGGCGGAGCAGCGCCCCGTCCAGGCCCAGCAACGCCTGGCCGATCCGTCTCCAGACGGCCAGGAGGATCAGGATGGCCGCCACCGAAAAAACCGAAACGGCGGCATAGACGTCCGCTTCGCTTCGCACGTGGGGAAAAATCGCCTCGGCCAGGGGAGGGATGACGGCGAAGGGAATCATCGTCGCGATGCTGAGGGTGCTGAACCCCTGGCCGCTCTTCTCCCCGGGAATGAAGTTCACCACGAGCGCGATGACGGCGGACGTGAGGAGGACAAAAACGGTGCCGTGGAGCATGCGCAAAACAATCATGGCGGGCACGGAGGTCACCCACAGGTAGGAACAGGAAACGGCAATGAGCAGGACAAGCGAAGCCATCGTCACGGCCAGGGCGTTGCGCATGTGCAGCCAGGGCAGGACAACAAGCCGGAGGATGAAAGCCGACATGGGTTCGAGACCCACGAGAAACCCCCGCCAGGGAAGGGGAATGTCGATGGTGCCCAGGTAGTGATAGAAGCTGTAGAACACGCTGACGTTACAGAAGGCCGACACGATGACGAGGCACAGGGCGAGAAATTCGAAGGACAGGAGCTTTCGGGGAGAAGACGGCTGGTCCACGGGCGCCGCCTTTCAGGCCAGGATCTTTTTCAGGGCCGCCGCGAAGGCCTCCATGGCCTCCAGGCCCGCCAGGGTGACACGGATGTGATTCGGGTAGCGGAATCCCGTCATGGGCCGGATCATGACCCCCTCGTGCATGAGCTTCCGGTAGGCCAGGGTGTCGCTCCCGGGCAGTTTCACGATGAGGAAGTTCCCTTCCCCGCTCGTGACGGGAAGCCCCATTCCGCCCATTTCCTCCTTCAGGTAATCCCGGCTTTGCCGGACCATGTCCCGGGTGCGGCCGACGTGGCCCGTGTCGTCCCGGAGACAGGCCAGGGCCGCCTCCTGGGCGATGGTGTTGACGGAATAAACGACGCAGGTCCTGCGGATCATGTCGACGACTTTCAGGTCGCCCGCCAGATACCCGATGCGAAGCCCCGCGATCCCGTACATCTTGGAAAAGGTCCTGAAGACGACCAGGTTGGGATAGTCCCGGGTGAGGGAAATCCCGTCGGGGTAATCCTCCGCCTCGACGAATTCGAAGTAGGCCTCGTCGACGACCACGATCTGCCGCCCCCCGACGGCGTCGAGAAAAGCGGTGAGGGTGTCCCGGGACCAGTAGGTCCCCGTCGGGTTGTTGGGGTTGCAAAGAAAGATCACCTTCGTGGCGCCATCGATCCTTTCCAGCATGGCGCCGTCGTCGAACCGCCCTTCCTTCAGGGGGACGACCCGGGCCTCGATGCCGGAAAAGACGGCCACCCACTCGTAGACGGCGAAGGTCCTGTCCGCCGTGACGATGTTGTCGCCCGGCTCGCAGAAGGCCTTGATCACGAAGGTGATGACCTCGTTGGCGCCGTTTCCGACGATGACCTGGTCGGGGTCGATGCCGTGGAAGGCGGCAAGCTCGCGGCGCAGGTCGTAGGAATCCCCGCTGGGATAAACGGCGCCCCGGGGGGGCGGGAACCGCCGGATAACCTCCTGGGCGCCCGGCGGCGGGCCCAGGGGGTTTTCGTTGTTGTTGAGACGGATGAGGCGACGGCAGCCATAGAGCTTTTGAAGCTCCCGGTCGGGCTTGCTGGGGATGTAGGGCTCGAATTCCCGGACGCAGGCGGGGACAAGACGGTCAAGGTCGGGTTTCATGGTATTGAAAAACCACCAGGTCGGCCTGGCCGGCAAAGGGGATGATCATGCCGGGACTGAAGCGGCGGCCCAGGAGAACGGGAACCAGGGGGGCCTGCCAGGAAACGCCCAGGTCAATCTCGAAGAGAAGGTTCAGAAACCCTTCCTCCCGGAGAAAACGGATGTGCCGTTCCACGTTCGCGGCCAGATCGTCTCCCGGCCACAGGGGCCGCAGGACGACCTCCGACCATTCCCGACGGATCTCGGCGGAAAAGATGGAGGACCCTTTTAGCGTTTCTCCCAGGTCTTGGACCTCCCGGATATCCCGGGCCAGGAAGAGGCGCCCGTATTCCCTTTCCAGAAACTCCTTGAGAGCCCCGTTCGTCCAGACCGGGCAGCCGGGATCCTCGTGAAGGAAACGGTACCAGGCCGGTCTGGCCAGGGCAGGCCCCTCGTCCCGGAAAAAGGCCAGGGACCCCAGGGGTTCGAACTGGGACCGGACCGGCTCGGGCAGGCCCGTGAGGCTGACCAGGCCGATGGCCCGGGTCCTCGCCACGGCGGCAATGGCGGCATCAAGGAGGGCCTCGGCGATCTCCTGCTCCCTCGACGGGTCGAAGACGTGGGGACCGACAATCTCGACGATCCGCTCGGTGAGAAACCGGAACAGGATGCCGCCGGCCACACGGCCCGCCCCGTCGACGGCCGCGATGACCTCGTTGTCCCCGGCGGCGACCATGTCGACCACTTTGCCCGGATAGTCGAAAAAGGCCGGTCCGGGCGAATCCGCCCGTCCCCGGGCCACCTCGCCGGCATACTGTTTCAGTGTCTCGGCGTCCGGGGTCCTTTGAATCGTGAGGCCATCCCGGAACGGGGCCCGCGGGGGGGTCCTGTCGGGCGAAGGGGGATAGGTTTTTTCCTTTTCCACGGCCAGGCAGATCCGGCCCCGGCTCTCCTCGGTGATCCGAAGCCGGTCAACGGTTCGGGAAGCAATGACGAGGCCCATTTCCGCCAGGGCCTCGTCACTTTCAAACTGGCCGGTGGCGGTGATGTTGAGGGCGCCCATGTTCAGGGCCGCCACGGAAAAGCGGAACTCGACCCTCCCGTAGTACAGCCCGTTGACGGCGCGGATGTCCACGGGTTCCGCAGGACGGACATGGGAGGTGAGATAGGAAAAGATTTCCTCGGCGGCGAGCCGGAGCTTGAGGGCTTCCTCCCGCCCCATGCCCAGGGCCCGGACCGACGATTCGACGAAACCGGTGGCAACGTCCAGGAAGGGCGGCCGGGCCGGCAGTTGAAGGCCCAGTGTGTCGTTGGAATGACGATTCGGAGGATTCATCCCCGGCCTTTCCCCGGAAAACGTGTTACGTCAGAGGCTCCTTTTTGTATCGTATCCCCTCTCGTGATGTCAATAACGAGACATCCACGAAAAAAGTCCCCGGCAGTTTTGATCTGCGAAGGTTCTCACAGGAATTTCAGACAGCGAGGATGCCCTTGAAAACGGTGACGGCCTGACCCCCGATAAAGACGCGGTCTTCGCCGACGCGGACCCGGATGACGCCGCCCCGCTCCGACGCCTGGAAGGCCGTGAATTCCCGCTTTCCCAGTTTCCGCTGCCAATAGGGGCCAAGGCTGCTGTGGGCTGAACCGGTTACCGGGTCCTCGTCTACCCCCACGGCGGGGGCGAAAAAGCGGGAAACGAAATCAAAGCCGCCGGAACGGGCGCGGCTTGTCACGATGAACCCCCGGGCGGGGATATCCCGAAGGGCCTTCATGTCCGGGGACATGGCGCGAACCGTCTCCTCCCCGTCCACTTCCACGAGGTAATCGTAAACCGTCTTGCCCACATAGATAGGGTTCACCCAAAGGGCTTCAGCCAGGCCTTCCGGGGTGTTGACCGGTTCATCCGCCGTGGCGGGAAAATTCATCTCGATCCAGTCTCCGTCCCTGCGGGCGGTGAGAAGACCGCTCAACGTGTGAAACCGGGCCTCCCCATCTTTCGGGAGAACCCCTTCCTGCCACAGGATGTGGGCGCTCGCCAGGGTGGCGTGGCCGCACAGTTCCACCTCCACGAGGGGCGTGAACCACCGGAGCCGGAACCCGTCATTTTCTCTGTGCAGAAAAGCCGTTTCCGAAAGATTCATTTCCCGGGCGACGGCCTGCATCCAGGAAGCCTCCGCCGGTTCTTCCAGAAGACAGACCCCCGCCGGATTCCCCCGGAAGGGGCGATCGGCAAAGGCATCCACCGTAAAGATGGGAATAGCCATTTTCCCTGCTCCTTTCGCGATGCTGATCGTATACCATGCCCGGAAACAGCAGACCTGGAAAAACCATTTACAGGAGTCACGCCGTTCTGTCAAAAAAACATTTTAAAATTCCGGGGGATGGGTTAAAAAAAGGGCTTGAACGGCGAAATGATAAGCCCGAAGAGAGCAGGGAAAAGCAAGAAACCCGTGTCATCATCATCTGACAGACCCGCCATCGGCATCACCTGCGGCCGTGAGAGCGCTGCGGACTGGGTTCCGACCGCCTCCGGAAGACTGAGGGATTTTCTCTTTCAAGATTACGTCACGGCGGTCGAGCACGCCGGAGGCCTCCCCATGATCCTGCCGCCTACTGCGGCCGTGGAGACCTTTGTCGAGACCCTGTCGAGACTGGACGGGCTTCTCCTGACGGGGGGCGGCGATGTCTGCCCCGCCATGTACGGGGAGAAACGCGGGCCGGGCTTGAAAGACATGGATCCACAGCGGGACGCTTGCGAAACCGCCGCGCTCCGGGAGGCCCGGAAACGGGGGCTGCCCGTCCTGGGTATCTGCCGGGGGATCCAGATCATGGCCGTCGCTTTCGGGGGGACACTCTACCGGGACCTGCCAAGTGAAAAGGAGGGCTTCTCGGGTCACTGGCAGCAAATGCCCCGGGCAAGGCACAGCCACCACGTGCGGGTCACCCGGGGATCCCGGCTCTTTCGTATCCTCGAAGATGTTTTCGTACCGGTCAACAGTCATCATCACCAGGCCGTGAAGACGGTTCCCCCGGGTTTCACCGCTTCCGCATCGGCCGAAGACGGCCTTGTCGAGGCCCTGGAAGATCCCGTCCACCCTTTTTTCCTTGCCGTCCAGTGGCATCCCGAGGGAACCTTCGACGGGGATGCCCCATCGAGGAAAATTTTTGAAGCCTTTATTCATGCGGCACGAAGGGCGCTCTCATCATGAAAATTTTATTCACGTCCGACCTCCACGGCCTGAAGAACCTCTATGAAGAGCTGTTCGAATTGATCCGGACCAGCCGGCCCGATGCCGTTTTCCTCGGAGGGGATCTTTTTCCCAATGAGGGTCCCCTGGAAGAATCCATGGAGGAGCAGCGGCTTTTCATAGAGAATTTTTTCAGACCGAGGCTTTCCGAATGTCGCCTGGAAAGCCCTTCGACGGAATGGTTTGCCATGCTGGGAAACGAAGACTGGCATTATCACATCGCCCGCCTTCAGGAGATGGAATATCGAGGTCTCCTCCGGCTCCTCCACAACCGGAAGCATCTTTTGAAAAACGGGTTCGAGGTGATCGGGTATTGCCATGTCCCCCCCACGCCCTTCAGCAACAAGGACGGAGAGAGAATCGACCAGGCCGGCGTCCCCGGGGAACCCCAGCGGTCATCCCCCTGCCTCAGCACGAAAGGCGGTCTCCGCGACATCCGGCGAGACAGCTACTTCCGGGCCCAGCCGACCCTGGAAGAAGAGCTCGCGTCGCTTCCCCGCCCCGCCTTCCCCGAAAGGACCGTCTACGTCTTTCACACCCCACCCTTCGAAACGAGCCTCGACGTGCTTCACGACGGCCGTCACGCCGGAAGCCGGGCGGTCACCCGGTTCATCCGGGAAAAACAGCCTTTCCTCACCCTGCACGGACACATCCATGAATCGCCTGTTATGACGGGCCGGTTTACCGACCGGATCGGCAAAACCCTCTGCGTCAACCCCGGACACGGCCGGGAAAGGCTTCACGGGGTTTTCCTGGCGTGGGAAGGGAATCGCCTGGACGTCAGGCACACGGTCCTGGGAGAACCGTTCGTCTGACAGGGAATTTTACAGGTAGACCGGCGGCACCTCTACCAAGAGTGGAAGACCTCTTCGTCTTTTCACCAGTTGTTGTTCAGGATACGACAGGAGGCTTGACAGTGCCGAATCTCGCGGCGGAGACGTCGGGTCCTTTCGGATCGCCATATCTCCAGGGGTTCCTGCTCCAGGAGATTTCCCGCCGGCTCCATGCCGTTGCAGAGCCTCACATCGCCGTAGGGATCCACGAGAAAATTGGCATATCCGCAGGGACAGGGAATATTTTTTAGCGATTCCTCGTCCCGGTAATAACGGGAAAACAGTCGAAGCTGGGTCAGGGAATTCAGAACGGGAAAACCCTTCCTTTTTAACCGGATGATCTCCGTCATGACCCTGTCGAGAGCATCCAGGTCATCGATCCATTCGGGATCCCAGCGGTACCACCCGGGTGCCGGCCGGCGGTTCCGGTTTTCCTCGAACTTGTTGTGAACATTCACCGCCGTCAGGACCTGAAAAAGGAGCCCCTTCAGGTTATTTTCCCGGGCCAGCCGCACGAGGGCTTCCAGTTCCCCGAGATTGGACCGGAGAATAACCGTTTCCAGGACGACGGGGACACCGTTTTCCTTGAGAAGACGGACCGCCGTCATGGTTTTTTCGAAACTCCCGTCGACACCCCGGGTTTTGTCGTGGGTTTCCGGTTTAACGCCGTTCAGGGAAAGGATCATCTGACGAATGCCCAGGCGGCCCAGCTTTTCCGCGGCCGGCCGATCGATGAGGGTGCCGTTGGAAATGACGATCAGCTGGAAATTCATTTCTCGGGAGTCTTTGAGAATCTCCAGAAATTCACTCTTGCAGAAGGGCTCCGCCCCTTCGAAGACGAGAAGGTTCGTCAGGGCGAACCCTTTCAGGGACCTGAGGATCCGGGTCCACTCTTTCCCCGTCAATTCCTCGGTTCTTGGCTGACCGCGCCATTTAGAGCAGGTCACGCAACGGAGGTTGCAGGCATCCGTCAGGGCCAGGTTGACTCTCAGAGGACGAAGAGGGATTCTTGATAAATAGGCTATTTCCCTGTAAAGTCGTTTTACTTCGCTCTTCACTCGCACCCCTTCGTGATCTTTTGCTCGCAAGAAACCATCCCGAGGCCGTAAGAAACCATGGCGGCGGAAATCCAGGCCAGGGAAAGCGCCGCTTCATGGGGTTTCATTCGGTAAGCCCGCCTGTTTCTCAAGATTTTCGACATCAGGGATATCCCTCTGCCCGAAGCGAACACCACGGGAACAGCCCAGGGAAAATCGGTGAAACGCGCACCGGGGAGGCTTCTGTCAAGGCACCGGGTGATCAGCGTGTTGGGTCCGTAAACCCGAAACCACATTCGAAGGGATTGGAGGAAGGTTTCGGATTCGTGAAAGACCCGCAGACTCGGTTCGTGGCACACCGGAATGCCTTTTCGCTCGAAAACCCGGGCCAGAAGCAGGGCCCCTGCACCGTCGCTTACCGGCGGCTTCACGGGAAGGTCGGGCAGCACGGCTTTCAGCGCTTCTTTCCGGATCACGAAATTCCCGTCAAAAAGGTTGGCGATCCGTTTCCTCTCGGGTGATAAAAATTCCCCGTGGGTCGTCACCCCTGAGAACCTTTCCACGAACCGTTCCCCGTGATCCACGGCGCCGCTCAGAACCTGTCTTTTTCCCAAATGCTCTTTAATCCGGGAAATCCAGTCACGACTGACGATACAGTGGGAATCGGTGAAGGCCAGGACGTCAAACCGCGACACCTCTGCCGCCTGCCGCAGGAACCCGAACCAGCCTTCTCCTTTTTCCAGAAGGACGGTCCGGTAGCCGGCAGCCGGTCCCTCTACGGAGCCAAGGAGACCGTGGCCGGCGACAACCACTTCAAAGGGAACAGGAGCTCCCTGTTTCTGAATGAGAATCGCCGAGAGGGAGGATTCGAGAGGGATCGTCCCTTTCTTGTCCGTCAGAAAAACACTGATCCCGCTGTCCATGACAAACTCCTGCCGGTCGAATAGGAATCTGAATGGTTCCGCCTGACGAATCAGATCAGCCGTCAGCTCCGTCCGGTCCCGTTCCGGTGTATCGGTCGAGAATCTTTTCCATGGCGGCGTTCCAGCCCCGGGATCCAGGGTGAGGCGCCCGGATCACGTCCGGCCCGGAGAAGGGTTCGTATTGTCCGTCCGGATGGGGGATGAGGACGGGCATATCGACGGATTCAAGCATCGGAAAATCGTTGGGGCTATCCCCCAGCCCGACGGTGAGGGGCCTTTTTCCGAATTTTTTCCCCAGGATTTCCGTGACCAGGCGGACGGCGTTCCCCTTATCCTGGTTTGCGCCGATGAGATGATGAAACCGTCCACCCCGAGTCACCCGGAGACCCTCCAGGGCGGCCCGGTCTTCAATCTCCGGGAGCGATTCCTCTCGTTCAAGGAGAAAGGGTTCGGTGAATTCCCGCGCTGCCGCCCGCAGGGCCTCATCATGAGAGAGATCGGTGAGGCGGCTGATTTCCGTCGCCTCCATGTCCCCGAAACCGCGGACGCCGTAAGATGGATCCAGGGTTTTCATGAAACGGCGAATCTCCCCGTAGGGCTTCCCAAGACGGACGAAAACATGGGGCGGTGAAATGATTCCTCCAGGAACCCAGGGGGCGTCCGAGGCGGGAAAGAAAACCCCCCCGCCGTTTTCGGAAATGAAGGGATCGTGGAATCCCAGGAGATCCCGGAGCGATTCGATTTCCCGCCTCGTCTTGCTTGTCGTGAAGATGAGGGGAATACCTCGATTTCGAAGCCTCTCCAGGGCGGGACGGGCGGCGGCAAAGGAATAGTCCTCATGATCCAGAAGGGTCCCGTCGAGATCGGTGAAGACGGCCATCCTGTTTTCGAGGCGAGTCGTCCCGTCCATGACAATCAGTCATTCCCTTATCCGGATTCGGAGTGGAAAGTCCTTCGCACCGTTCAGCGAAGAGATGCCCAGTTGCGAAGCGGCATTTCCACCGGGCACGGCGATCTCGAGAAGACCGAAGCTGTTGAAAAGAGCCACCAGAGGCTCCCGGGTGTCATAATGGTCCGCTATCCTTTCCACGGAACGCCCGGCGATTTCCAGTGAAAAGGAAGACAGCCCCACGGTCCTTTCCAGGGTTTCCCGGGTCAGGGCGAAGATGAGGTTGCCGAAATGGTCCACGTGAACCAGGGGAACCTCCAGACCCCAATCCGTTCTGCGGACCGAGACGCCGGGCAGGGTGACGATCCCGTCCTGAAAGGACCCGAGCCTGAAAACAGGGATGCCCCGGTCCAGGTAAGCCGCCGCGGGGGCGAAAACATCCCGGCCGTGGAACGTGCCGCCCGGGGCGCTTTTCAAGTGGAACTCGGGCCGGTCCAGGGCCACCACCTGTTTCGGCGTCGCCGGAACCGTTTCGACAAAGCTGAAAAGGCCATTGTCGGGACCGACGAAGTAATAGTCCCCCGCCCGGATCGCCAACGGTTTCCGCGACGTTCCCACACCGGGATCGACCACGGCGACGAAAACCGTCTTGGCGGGGAAAAATGGGTAGGACTGCTCCAGGAAAAGACGGGCCAGGGCGATGTTCCCCGGGGGGACCCGGTGGCTCAGGTCGAGGATTTCCGAGGACGGGGAGATCTTCTTGATCACCCCTTTCATGATGCCCACATAGGGGTCCGAAAGTCCGAAATCGGTGATAAGAACGATCATGGAAGGTCCTTTCCTCCGGGGATCACGACGGTCCAGCGGTCGAAGAGGGCGTGATAACAGAGGATGTATTCCCCGCCTTCTTCCGTGCGCACCTTGAAATAATCCAGCGGCGGGCGTCCCGGGTCGGTTCCCCCTTCGTACCACCGGTCAAGAATGTCCGTGACGACACGGCGCTTTCCCCTGAAGACGAAGGCCCTGGGCCGCTCGTTCACCTTGTAACCGCTGTAGCATTCCACGAAGACGACTTCCGTCTCCATGGCCATCGTTTCTCCTCTTTTTTTTCCGGGGATCGCCTCTCAATCCTCCGGCAAGGTGCGAACCACGTCCTTGATCTCTTCAACCCGGTCGCCGGGGACGACGAGGGTCCGCTTGCCCGAGCGGACGATGACGAGGTTCTCCACGCCGAGGAGCATCACCGTCTCCGCCGGGTCTTCGCAGAAGACAAGATTCCCCCGGGCGTCCTGGCAAACAAGGTTCCCCCGGCGGCAATTGTCTTCTCCGTCCCGTTCCAGAAATTCCCGGAAGGCATGCCATCCCCCCACGTCGTTCCATGAAAAAAGGGACCGGACACAGCCGGCCCCGTCCACCTTTTCCATGATTCCGTAATCGATGGAAATGACCGGCAGGGCCTGGAAGGCGTCGTCCAGGGCCCCTTCCCAACGCTCCGTTCCAAGGGCTTGCACGGCCCGGGAAAGGATCCGCACGTGTTCGGGAAGATGGGCGGCCAGGGCCTCCTGGATGGCCCGTACGGTCCAGACGAACATGCCGGAATTCCAGAGATAGCGGCCGGTTTGCAGATAGTGCCGCGCCGTCTTTTCGTCGGGCTTCTCCTTGAACCGGGCGACCTGGAAGTGCTCAATGATGCCGTCATGACAGATTTTCGGGCCGAGTTCGATGTAGCCGTAAGCCGTGGCGGGCCGGGTGGGAGGAATTCCGAGAGTGTAAAGCCTCCCGCTCTCCCCGGCGGACCGGACCGCCGAGAGAATCGTTTCCTGGAAACGTTCCTTCGGTTCGATGAGATGATCCGCGGTCAGAACCATCATGACGGAATTGCCGAAACGGACGGCACAGATGAAGGACGCCAGGGCCACCGCCGCCGCCGTGTCCCGCCGCAGGGGCTCGCCGAAAACATTTTCCGGCGGTAATTCGGGAAGCTGTTCCCGGACAAGGCCGACGAAAGCCCGGTTCGTCAGCACAAGGGTCCTTTCCGGGGGGACCATCCCTTCGAGACGGTCGAAACTTTTCTGGAGAAGGCTCCGGTCATCGAAGAGGCCGAGGAACTGCTTCGGTTTCCTTTCCGTGCTCAAAGGCCAGAACCGGGTGCCCGCGCCACCGGCCATGATCACCGCCACCGGCTGCTCCGTTTTGACCTTCACCATGACATTTCCTTCTTTTCAAGAGGCCTGTGCCCCGGGAATCCGTCAAACCCTTCCGTAATCGTCGTCCCGGCGCTCGATGTCGTTCTCCTCGAAGGATTTTCCCGTCTGGACCTCTATGAAAACGAGGTCCTCCGTCCCCGTGTTTTCCACCCGGTGCCAGCCTCCCAGGGGGATGTCCGTCGATTCGCCGGCTTTCAACACCCTTTCTTCCCCGTCCCGGGTTACCCGGCCCTCTCCCCGGATCACGAACCAGTGTTCCCGCCTCTTTTCATGACGCTGGAGGCTGATCCGCGCCCCCGGGTGGACCACCAGGCGCTTCACCTTGTGGTCTTTTTCATCGGAAAGGACGACAAAAAATCCCCACGGGCGCCTGTCCGTCTCACCGGTCATTTCGTTCGCCACCTTTTTTCCTGTTCCCGCCGTCCGTTAAAGCTGGCCGGCGGTGCTCCATGATCCCTTTTACAGCCCCCTTCGGATTTCTTCAAGGGTCTCCTCGAAAAAAGAGCGGATTTCCCGAAGCCGTTCCTCCGTCGCCGCCTCGAAACGAAGGACCAGGACCGGCCCCGTGTTGGACGCCCGGAGAAGCCCCCAGCCGTCGTCGAATTCCACCCGCACACCGTCCACGTCGATGACCTCGAAACGGCCTTCCAGGGCCTCCCGGAAGGCCTCGACAACGAGGAACTTCTTTTCTTCCGGGCAGGGGATGCGTATTTCCGGCGTGTTGAACGTCTTCGGCAGGTCTTCCAGGTATGTCGAGACGGGGCCCCCTCTTGCCGAAACGATTTCCAGGAGGCGGCACGCCGCGTACAGGGCGTCGTCGAAGCCGAAATAGCGGTCGGCGAAGAAAAGGTGGCCGCTCATTTCCCCGGCGAGAATGGCTTTCTCTTCCCTCAACCTCTGCTTGATGAGCGAGTGACCGGCCTTCCCCATGACGGGGCGGCCGCCCCGTTTCCGGATGTCATCGTAAAGATTCCGGGAGCACTTGACTTCCCCGATGATGGTGGCCCCGGGATGGTGTTTCAGGATCTCCCGGGCGAAGACGACCATGAGCATGTCCCCATAGAGCATGTTTCCCCGGTCGTCGATGACCCCGATCCGGTCGGCGTCGCCGTCGAAGCCGATGCCCAGTTCGAGACCTTCGGAAAGGACCGTGTTTCTCAATTCTTCCATGTTACCGGGCACCGTGGGATCGGGTTCATGATTGGGGAAACGGCCGTCCATCTCGAAATGGAGCGCCCTGACCGGGTTGCCGAGCCTCTCGA
>ERZ795048.1969-NODE-1969-length-17264-cov-12.047417_pt1 | contig 17264 bp, 19 predicted proteins | sample MGYA00375132_ERZ795048 | MGnify/ENA primary metagenome ERZ795048 (study PRJEB30177, sample SAMN05720225) | activated sludge metagenome | isolation source: Anaerobic digester | place: Hong Kong | collected 2014-12-17 ...
AATCACGATCCAGCAATCACGATCCAGCAATCACGATCCAGCAATCACGATCCAGTGATCACGATCCAGCAATCACGATCCAGCTATCACGATCCAGTGATCACGATCCAGCTATCACGATCCAGTGATCACGATCCAGTGATCATGATCCGGCGATCCTGGATTCTTTCTTATTTCCACGGTCCGAGACCATGAAACCGATAAGACCGATGCTGGCCGTCTCCGGCAGCCCCTTCTCCTCTCGGGGCTGGCTCTTCGAGCCGAAGATAGACGGCACCAGATGCATAGCCCACATCTCGGACCGGGGGGCAGAGCTGCAGAACCGGCGGCTGAGGTGGATCACTCCCCGCTACCCCGAGATCTCGGAGTCTCTGACCGAATCTCCGGAGACCGTCCTGGACGGGGAGATCACCGTGTTCAAGGAAGGGGTTCCGGACTTCGCCTCTCTGGCCACAAGGGACCACCAGACCGACCGGCTCAGGATAGATTACCTCTCCAGGAGCATGCCTGCCACCTACGTCGTCTTCGACGTGCTCTTCTTGGAGGGGGAGAGCCTGATGGACCGGCCCCTCACCGAACGGAAAGAGATTCTGAAGAATGCGTTGCAAGAGACCGATTCTGTGATCATCGTCGACTACCTCGAAGAGAAGGGAGAGGCTTACTTCCAGGCGGCGGTCGGCCTGGGCCTGGAAGGAGTAATGGCCAAGCGGAAGTCTTCGCCGTACCTGCCAGGAATCAGAAGTCCGGACTGGATGAAGATAAAGAAGAGGCTGACCGCGGATCTGGTGGTGGGCGGCTACATCCCCGGCAAGGGTCATCGTGAGCCCTTCTTCGGCGGGCTTCTTCTGGGAGCCTACGACTCCGGGGGCGACCTGATCTACGTGGGAAGAGTGGGCTCGGGCTTCTCCCGACGGGAGCTGGTCGAGATCGCCCGGAGCTTCCAGCCGTCCTTCAAGCCGCCCTTTTCCCATCCTCCATCCACTCCCGAGGTCCGGTGGCTGGTGCCTGAAATGGTGGTGGAGGTGGAGGCCCTGGAGCTGACCCGCCATGGTCATCTGCGGGCACCGGTCTTCCTGAGGCTTCGAGAGGACAAACCGGCCGAAGACTGCTCCATCGATCAGCTGAGGCTGAAGGGAGGCGCATCCAGGAAAAAAGAGGGCGAGGCGGTGGGTAGGTGGGCAGTTGAGCGTTGAGCGCTTGGGCGCTCCAGCGCCGGCCCAGACTCAGCGCCTCACCAGATCCGCATCGGAATAACTGTTCGGCAGGATCAGACCAAAAGAGCCTCCGCGAGGCCCGGAACCTCCTCCGCCCCGACGGGCACGGTGATGGTCGAGTTCTCAAAATCGTCGCCTACAGGCTCGAACCGCCCACCCAGGTGCTCTGAGAGGAAGGCCTCGGCAACGGCGTAGAACGATATTCTGTTCTCCGGCCGAGCGAAGCCGTGGCCCTCATCCGGATAAAGGACGTAGGTCACCGGGATCTCCCTCTCCTGCATCGCCCTGACTATCTGGTCAGACTCGTTCTGGTTGACCCGGGGATCGTTGGCACCCTGACCTATCAGAAGAGGCCGCTCTATCTTCTCGACGCGATGGATGGGAGAGCGCTCGAAGAGGAGCTCCCTCCCCTCTTCGGTCCTGTGGTCGCCCATCCGAGTCGCAAAGAGCTCGATTTCAGGCTGCCAGTAGGGAGGTATGGTCTGGATCAAGGAGGTGAGGTTCGAGGGACCCACCATGTCTACGCCGCAGGCGAAGACCTCCGGAGTGAAGGTCAGCCCCACCAGGGTCGCATATCCACCGTAGCTCCCGCCCATGATGGCCACGCGATCGGGATCTGCGATCCCCTCTTCGACCGCCCAATCGACCGCGTCGATCAGGTCGTCGTGCATCTTACCTCCCCACTCCAGGTTGCCTGCATTGACGAAATCCTTCCCGAACCCTGTAGATCCGCGGAAGTTGACGCTCAGGACGGCGTAGCCCCGGTTGGCAAGCCACTGATGCGCCGGGTTGTAGTCCCAGACATCGCGGGCCCACGGGCCGCCGTGAACGTACAGCACCATGGGCAGCGGCTCTTCCGGCCTTCCGTCACCATCCTGGTCGCTTCCAAGAGGCAAGGTGAAGTAGCTCACAAGGTCCAGACCGTCGCGCGAGCTGATGACGGCCGGGATCATCATCTTGGCGAAGGGCTGGTCTTCCAGATCCTTCCGATTGGTGAAGAGGAACTCGGCCTCCTTCTCTTCGCTGTCGTAGCGGTAATATCTGAAGGGTCCGTCGTCTACGACGTAGGCGACGATCCAGGTCTCGTCGTCGAGAGACCGGCTCACCACCTCGATGTCCCCATGGTCAACCGTCTCCAGAAATTCCAGGTCGTCGGCCACCGAATCGTCGATTATCTGCCAGTGCTTCCGCTCGTAAGTGAAGACGACCGCCTGGACGTTCTTCTCTGTGGGGTGAACCATCCAGCCGCCGAAATCCGCCATCGGATCTTCTGCGATCAGAGTCTCGGTTCCGGTCTCTGCATCCATGGCGAAGAGGGCTGCCGTATTCCGGCCGCGGCTGTCGATCATATACAGGATCTGGCCGGTCTTGTTGAACCCAGCCGATCCCGTAGTTATCATGTCCTCCATGGGGATCTCCGAGAAGACCTCCCATCCGCCGTCTTCCGTCGGCTTGAAGATCTCGGCACCGCCGTCGGGGGTCATATTTGTCGCGAATCTGACCCTGTAATCGTCATCAATGTCGAAGGACGAAAAATATCTGTTCTCCTGGATCAGGCTCATATTCCCGGTCTCGATGTTCAGCCGGTAGAGGTCGTGGTACTCGGGATCGCGGTCGTTGAGGCCGACGATTATCTCCTCTGGGAAGTTGAGGCTGGTCTTTTCGATTAGGGCATTGACGTTCTCGAAGGGCGTGAGGTCCTTTATCTCACCGCTGCTCAGGTTGACGCTGTAGATCCGCCAGTTCTCATCGCCATCCTTGTCCTGGATATAGAGGATGTGCTCGTTGGTTAAGCTCCAGAAGTAAGAGCGGATGCCCCGGTAGGTATCGTTGGTGACGGGCATCGCAGCTTCCGGGTCATCGATGGGTCCCACCCAGACGTTCAGGACTCCGTCTTTGGGGGCGAGATAGCTGATCCTGGAACCGTCAGGGCTCGTTCGTACCGTGATCTTGTCCGGATTGCCGAAGAGCAGTTCTCGCGGTATGAGCGCATCAGCGTCTCCCGGCATCTCTTCATACCTGGAGTCCGACTCTTCGGCCCCTCCTCCCATCGAGAGAAGGGCGATTATAGCGATTCCGATTAAAATGTCTCTCATGGTATCCCTCAACCTGAACAATCTCGAAGATCTATGCAAGCCCGATTGTCCTTATCTTATTTAAAAATCCTGTTCAAGATAATCTGAACTCAGCTTTCCGGTCGTGATGCTTGAAACAAATTCCAATAAATGAGGATCCAGGTCCGGATTTCCAGGGCCTCATCATCATTCAAGCTATGGGGGATGGCTGTTCAGGCGATTCTCAAGCTTCAAATTTAAGCCAGAGGTCAAATTCTCGACATCTGCCCCGATGCCTACATTCCAATAAGATCCGGCCATAATATCCTGGTCTTTCCGGGCAAATTTCGCCCTTTTCAATGACGTCGGAGTCTATTGATATCGATGTGTACATTAGCATCTACTACAAATGTCTATTAATATCCATTCTACATATCGGCAATTGTAAAGGTGAAATCGCATGAAGATCAGAGTAGTAAGTCAAAGAAATGAGATAGCCGAGTTGAATCCCAACGAGAGGATGGTCCACATAGCCTTCAGGCCTTCCAACGTCGATCTTTTGGACCTGATCAAGGCCTGTCCCAGGCTGAGAGCGATCCAGGTACCTCCCTCCTACAACAAAACCCTCTCCAAGGCCATCAGGCTATTTCTCCAGATGCAGGGAATCGACCTGCTCGAAGGAGATGTCTGGGGACACAGAAAGGACATCGACGAGTACTACATGGTCGACGAAGGTGCTATCGAGCGGATCGGCGACCTGATCTCGAGCGGTGAGAGTATCGACGATGCTGTAGCTCAGGTCCAGATGACCACCAGACTGTCACCCGATATGATCAAGTACATAGCCAAGTCCAAGATGACCGCCTGAACTCTGATTCAGGCGCGTCCAAAACCCTTTCTGCACCATTTCTCTGTTCAAATTTGAACACAATTTAAGATATTATCCGAACTATCGAAGACCCTCCGTCGGACCGAAGGCCGGTGAGGCGGTATATCGACCGCCCTTCTGCGGCTTATGCCATGAAATATCTGCTAAAAAAAAGAAGTGGCGCCTCTTAGGCGCCCTTAAAACCTCGCAAGATCAGTCCTGAGCAGCCTCAAATAACGTCCAGGGCTGACTTGGTCTATCTTTCAGATAGCCGTTCAGATGGCTCCACTGAATGTGCTCGGTCAGGAACTCGGTGGCGTTGAACGGCATTCCGGCGGAGTTTCCCCATCTGGCCCAGAAGGCGAGATCCTCGGCCATGCTGCTGTCCATCACCTTTCCATCGACGGTTCCCCGGGGCTGGAAGGGCAGAGGTCGTCCCGGCTGGGACATGTACTCCCTGGCGTCCAGCTCGTAGTGACCGTCTACCGTGCGAGAGCACGGATTCTCCTTGTTGAGGTAAACGTCGTAATGGTCGGCCAGTATGTCCTTGGCCACCTCAACGTCTATTGTCCCGTAATGCTCGTCCATCAGCTGAGCCAGCCTCACCTGGCGTGCTCCCTGGTGCCTTCTGATGTCGGCGTAGCCGGTGTTGGAGCATTCCAGGTTTCGAATCCTGGGGTCCAGCGGAGCGTTGAAACCGATGAAGCTTCCGTCTCTGGTCCTGGTTACGTTGTAGAACTCGAGGCCCAGCTCGTAACGCATGATCTCTCCGGTGTCGATGTCCCCCAATAGCCAGGTGTTGGCGTATCCACCGTTATTGTTCTTCTTCATCATATCCACGAACTGGTCCAGATCTTCAGAGTACTGCATGGCTTTGCGGATCCGGAAGAACTCCGAGACCTCGTCGGGATCGTAGAGGCTGAAGCCACCGATGGTGGTCTCGGTACCCATCAGCCCGGCGTCGGTTACGAAGAAGTCGGCAAAGCTGTCGATGTAGCCGGGAGCTGACTGCATAAACATCCTGTGTCCTTCTGACGGCTCAATGTCCAAGATCAAGTTGGAGAACTGGCCGAACTCAAATTCGTTCCAAGAGTTGTGAGCCATCACGATCCTGCCGTCTATGGTGGCGTTGCCGGTTGCAATAAAAGCGCTGCAGTGATCTTTATCGTCCTTCTCCCCATCGGCGTATTTGCCCGATTTCTCGTTCGGCCACCAGTAGTCGACGAGCTCTTCGTAGCCGTTCCAGGCGAGGATCTCCTGCCAGGATACGTTCACCCCAGCAGCCTGTGCCCCGTCGGCTATGCCTTTCATCTCCTCCAAAAACTCCTGATAGGTATCATTCTCTTCCATATCCTGATCCAGTACGAAGAGCCGCTCAGCGGCGTCCACGAAGAATTGCCATTCCTTTCCGGTATTCCAGTAGGTCAGATATTCCAGGCTCCTCTTGATCTCCCCGATCTCCTGGGCCATCAGGTATCCATGCTGGAATCCCCTCTCGTAAGGCTCGCCCTCGATGTGCAGGTATATCCAGCCGTTCTCTTCGAATCGAGAGCCGTTGTTGTAAGTCACCACTTCGCCGGGCTCCGACTGGTCTATGTTATCTGAGGTGTTATCATCGTCTGCAGTGACGAAAAACAGGCTCAAAAAACCGACCGCGACCAGGACGATCAAGTATAATTTTTTAAACTGCATCCTCGTTCCTCCGTATTTTTGGTCACCGCCAGCATATAATTTTTAATGGAGATGTAACTTTCGCTCGGATCAGCTCAAGACCGGAGGCTGGTCCAACAAGTCTTCCATCCTGGGATGCGGGAGCGGAGCTGAGCTGGTCGAAACTAGTGGTCGAAACTAATGGTCGATACTCTTATATCGAATAAGGTTGACCCATTGGAGGGTGGCCCAATATAGTTCGTCTCCTTGAAAAGCGGTCCATAGAGAGGGTCGAAGGGTTGCCTTCCTGAGCCATATCTGCACGAGAAGATCCGGAATGACCGCTCCATAGGGAGACATAATCCGGCAAGTCCTCACGAAAGTGACCGGTCCTCTGGGGGGAGGTTCCAGTCAATAAGCCTCATTGAACATGGCCTTACGTGGCCTTATTCGTGAACGTGGCTTCATGTTTCAAGCAGGGTACTTTCAAGGAGTGTATGATGAATGCGAAGTAAACTCGCGAAGAGTGGAGCGTTGCTGATAATCATTTTCGCTATTACAGGCGGGACGGTAGCTATATGCCCCAGCGGCACATTTAATCCCAGTGCCTGGGGGGCCCAATCATGGCTCGGTGCTACTACGGGTCAGGTATCGAGCAACTTATCTGCAGCTGACACAAATAACGTGACCGCGGATAACGAGATCGCTGATAACGAGACCGCTGATAACGAGACCGCTGCCGAGGAGCCCGAAACGGCCTCGGATGAGGGTGAAAATATCGACTCCCACGATTCCCATATCAATTCCTACATCGACTCCTCGTTCATATCTGCACAGGAGCTGGAGGAGTCGCTGGAAAGCGAAACTAAACCCCTCATCGTCTACGTCAGCATCAGCCCTCCTCAGGGATCCTCGTACATCGAGGATTCGATAAATCTCTCCTCAGATAGGTTCGTCCAGAAAGACGATTCTGGAAACGAGATCCTGAAATCCGCCTCCGGGATGGCCGCGGCTCTGGGAGACGCCGGGATCACCGAGGAGGATATGGTAGTGATATACGGGGACTGCTTCTCCTGCGGCGATTCGACCTTCGTCTATTGGATGATGAAGTATCTGGGCCATGAGAACATCCGAATCCTCAAGGAACCGGCGACCGGCCTGCCCATGGCATCGACCACCACGACGGAGCCTGCTGCCATCTACTTAGAAGATCCGGCCCCCGAACTTCTCGCAGATTACGATTCCGTAGCCTCAGGCGAGTTTGTGGTGGTCGACGCGAGAGCTCCAGATCAGTTCGCAACAGATCACATCGATGGAGCGGTGAACATCGACTCCAACAGCCTGATCGAAGGTGACTGGATCAAGGAGGACTCGGCCCTCGCCGAGACGTTCGTCGATCTCGAAGGGGATAGCCCCGTGGTCGTCTATTCCGAAGACGTCCGCAAGGCCTCCATCGTCTGGTACGCCCTTCATCATCTGGGTTACGAGGCTAGTATTTACACCGAAAACGATTGAACTGGAAGATCTGCCAAAAGCTCAAATGAGAAGGAGAGGGTTTCGAGCCAGTCGAATATGCCAGTACTGCGCCATTTCTCCTTCTTTTTCCCTCCGGAATTCTTCAATTTTAATCATCTCGGCCGTAATTTTACATTCAGCTTAATCTATAAATATCAATAGGGTAGTCACGAGGTTGTACTTATCTCGTGATATTTATTTCTACGATAAAAGCACAGTTCAACCGCCATTGGGTTGGTAGAAAACATCAAAATCGCCATCGTTTGATGGATAATTGGTGCGGGGGATGGGATTCGAACCCACGAACTCCTGCGAGACTAGGCCCTGAACCTAGAAAAAAAATAGATATTTGGCGAATTGGTCATTAAGCTTAGCTGATGTTGATTTGGCTGATATTAATCAGCGTTCACCCAACCCATGATATTAGAAAGTACCTATTAGAGGGTTGGATGAGATATGGCCAAAGCAAAAATCAACTGGAACACCAAAACAGCGGTTGAGCATACGAATGATATAGTTATAGAAAATTATAGAAGGTATCTAACTCATCTCGGTCTTCGTTACCATACCATTACTCTATACACGGGACGATTAGGCAAATTCTTAGAATTTTCGCGAACAAGCGAACCTTCTACGAAAAATGCAGATGATTTTAGAGAAGTTTTGATTGATCAAGGGAGTTCTAGGTCACATGTCAACAACACGTCTTTTGCTCTAAAAAAATATTTTGAGATGAAAAACATCGATTGGTCCCCTATAATTCTGGAAAGGAACGACAGCCTACCATATTATTTTGACGAATCCGACGTATTAAAAATCTTCAGTGTATGTAACAACATCAAACATTTAGCTATGCTAAAAACTCTTTTCTATGGCTGTCTTAGGTCTGGTGAATTATCTAAGCTGGAGGATAAAGACCTAGATTTAGAAAAAAGGACCCTTAGGTTGAGAGAAACAAAAGGTGGAAGGGACGATATAGCTCTTATCAATGATGATTGTGCAGAAACGCTTAGGATTTACTTAAAGATACGACCTAAAATAGAAATTGAAGGTAAAACCCCCCTTTTCTATACAGATCATTTCAACTTTTGGGACAGAGGAGATGTTCACAGGATGTTTCTGACTTATAAGGAGAAAGCTGGTGTAAAAAAGCCTGGTGCTGTTCATGTTTTCAGCAGGCATAGTCCAGCCACTATAATGATCGCGAAGGGCTGCGACATACGTATTGTCAAGGAAGTATTACGACATCGTGATTTCAGAACCACACTCAGGTATGCGCACGTAGCTGATAAGACCAAGCGAGAGAAGTATGAAGAGTATTTGGTGTTGTGACGTCTATTTTCATAATGTTTTTATAAAAGCTAGACGAAAAGATAACATTTTATTGAAATAGTTATTTTTAGCCTCGTAGACCTATCCAGACCCTTGTACCAAAAAGCTTTTACCTAGTTCGAACATAGGCAAAATTGAGGAGGCGTATTATTGCGTAAAATGCTTTGCATGTTTTTGGTCTTCATGGCCTTAGTGTCTTCAGCGATGGGCTCAGTTTATATAAGTGCTATAAACTTCGATGCTCCGGGGAATGACCACCAAAACTTAAATGGTGAGTGGGTTAGAATCTCAAATTCCGGCTCTGATCCTGTTACAATGACTAGCTGGAGCCTATCAGACGAGGGGAACAAGCATGTCTACAGATTTCCGTCATTCACGCTTTCTGCAGGGTCTAGTGTTACAGTATATACGGGTTCAGGAGCAAATACAGCTACTGCCCTATATATGGGGTTTAGCCAGGCTGTATGGAATAATGATGGAGATACCGCGACTTTGAAAGATACAGCAGGGAACATAATAAGCCAACGGGGGAATTAATCGTTACACCACAATAGCCTAAATCTTCTTCCACATGTTTCCTTTTTTTTGGGTAGGTGGTAATGGATTATCTCCAGGTTCCATAGTTACTTGACGTGGGTCAGTTACGCCACCACCTCTTGGACCACATTCGATGTACTCTCCAGGCTCTTTTGGTCTCTCACCAGGTTTTTGTAATTGTGCCATTTTCCACCTCGACTAAGGATTGCATTTAATATATATGCAACGTATCCTATATATATGTTGTGTTGTATAGCACGATGAGATAGGATATCCCAGCCCATATTATCTGTTAATCTTAGGTGGAGTAGTTTGATATCAGTAATACGCTTATAATGTATAATACTATTAAAATATATGGTACTGCAAGTATAACGGGGACATATTGCTCAACCCGAGTTAACTGGCGGTATCGGTTACTGTCTTTCCCCCTACCCAAAAAATCCCACTCAACATCATAACATGAAAATGGCAACTGGTTCTCCATTTCATGAATAACTTTGAATTTGCAGGAGTTTAGTTGCCTATAAGAATAGATATTCATATACCATACTAGGCATAGCATGAGACTTAGTATACTAACCACTAATAACATAAATGTTTGAATCTCGCAGAATAGGTCGGTATTAACGACTGCTGAAAGCAGGACAAGTATGCCTGTTAGTAGTGTAATATAGAATCGGTTTGTTTGTCCTCTTCGGGCACTTACCCTATCCGCCATCTCTACAAATAATTTATACTGCTCTAATAAGTGATCTGGGAACCTATCTCCATAATCTTCTTGCTTCACGGGGCGAGTCCCCTAATCGCAGATATGATTGATTCCGTATTCCAGCCAACAATTTTATCGGCACTATCTTTTACGACGCGAGAAGTACGTTCTGAACCCCAAGGCTCCACTGCTATGATTGGCTTAGGTCTACTAAATTCCGTCTTGGCTATTTTGATTTCTTTATCGATCCACTCTCCATAACTAGCGTACACTCCAGCCATTACAAGGACTACATGGCATTGTGCTATTTGTCTTTTGATTGCTTCATACAGCAGTGGGGAAGTGATCGGATCATCTTTGGGAACAGAGAAGTCCTTGTAGATGAAATACGGCCGATCACTTAAGAGCTTAGTTAATCCATCATATGCTTCTGGATAGCTCCACGAATGACTTATGAATAGGTTATAAGTCTTAGACAATATTACCACCGCTTTAGTTTGAATCACTACACAATATATATAACCTTCCATTAGTCAAGGCATTATCAATTGCGTTATACCCTTAGGATAGGTAATGATCATTTATTCGTTGGTTACTAGTGGTGGCAAGGCAATTTGTCTATTAGAGTAGTAAGGCAGGCATTTAAGAAATACTCCAAAAGAGCGAGGATTGAAGGGTATTCACCGCATAGCCTGAGGCATTTTTGTGCTGAATCTATGGTAAGGAAAGGTGTGGATCTGAACATCATAAGGCAGAATCTAGGAGTTTCTACATTAAGCATGTAATCTAACATTCCTTTTTAAACAAAAAGTTCTAGGAATAGTTTTGAGTCTCGAAAACAAGTATAAAGGATTTTTATAAAAACACCACATCCTCAAGGAATTATTCGGCCATATAAAGATGGATAAAGGCGCTTGCTATCGGTTTTATTAGACCCCCTATTCTAATCAGGTATCTTTTCCGTTTCATCTTCATGGTAGGCGACCCAAAAAGCCTATTCATATAGTCTATATTTTTGGGCGGCAACCATCCAGTTAGCAAGTATGAAAATCAACTCTCAAAATACGGGATAAGTTCTAAGGTTCAAAAATAGTCTTTTGGGGAGCTTTATATTTTGAAAGTTTTGTAGTTTCAGCGGCAAAATAGATCAATCTGGAAACCCCACGTGGACCATTTTATCATAAATAATGTATAAAATTTGCGTTTATCGTTTTTTGCGGCTGAGATATACTAGAATGAAGTGTGTACAAAAAACACAATTTTTGAAAAAATTTTCCTGATCTTTTGGAAAAAATATTATTAAATATCTACTATATACTACCAAAAATGCTCCATTTTTCAAAATTGATAACAGTTCCTTAACTAAGACTTCTTTAAAATCTACAAACCTCTACGCCAAAACAAGATATAAAAAGTACGTTAAAAAGTTTAAAGTGTTCTTGCTGTCCACAGGGGGGAGAATAGCCGCGTTAAAAAAAGTGAAGCTTCAATTTAAGACACAACTACCTGTCTTAAGCCTTAAATTGTAATCTTCACAAAGCCGCATGGTATCGAAAATGTATAAGACACTTAAGACACTTATTTTGTTGCTGTAGAGATGCTATATAGATTTTTTTTTCACACGTGATGATGTGTGTAGCATAAAAAGTTTTCTATATCTATACTTTACTAAAATAAGTGTATTAAGTGTCTTATAGTTCTCATATTCAATAGCATCAGCCTCAAAAAAGGTAAGACACTTCTAGGAAAATAAGCGTCTTAGAAGTGTCTTAGCCGTCTTATGAACCCCATCCGTCCAGGTCTTCCTCCTTTTGTAGTTCTTCTCCATATTCAGAGAACTTAACACCAGGATACCACCGACCTTTTTTATCCTCTCTTGGATTGGTCGATTGCCGGAATCCTTTGGCGCCTAGAAAGCCTTTAATAGAACTTTCAAATTTTCTTGAACCTAATGGAAAGTCGTTAGATCCTTTTATCTTATCAAAATATTTTTGATATACAGGCATCATTTGCTCAGCACTTAGACCTTCATCTTTAGGTCCGGCTAGATCTAAACACTCATGGCAGAATCCTCTTAATGGATCTACGGTCTTGAAGTATTCATCTGTGGCGGCTTCAACCTTATTACAGGTAGAAATATCTTCATTATAAAATTTATAAGAACAATCTACCAGCCATTTTAAAATACCTTCTTTTTCTTTTTTAAATTTTTCTAGCAAATCGCGATCTATTTTTTCATCCGGTAAATCAAGCTCAAAAGGCACTACTTTTATTCGAGATCTTATGGATCTGTCCTGAGTACCTAAATCGATCTCATAATTGCCAATGACTACCAACTTCATATAATTTTTTAGGATAACTGGTCTGCTGGCAATAGGTCTAGCTGGAATTTCTGCATCTCCGGTTATGGTCTTAACCAAAGCCACCTTCAAACGTGCAGTCTCACTTACTTCAGCTGTCTTGACTAGCCGGATACCTCTTAAGGTCGCCAATTCATAATCTTGTGAGTTTCCATACCTTGTTTCTGTCACGGTCTTTTCTGGTAACGTTGTTCCAAGGTCCTCAAGAGCAAGTAGGATTCCTTCGACGAACTTAGTTTTACCAGCACGTGAAAGTCCAAAGAGGACATAGCATTCTTCACGCTTTACCTCTCCAGTGGTCCAATAACCAGCGACATGAGAGAGATAATCCTGTAACGGTTCATTATTACATGTTATTTCCTTCAGAAAATTAGTCCATTTTGGAGCTTTGGCGTCTTCCTTATACTCTAATGTAGATCCTTTTGAGAGCATATACTCAGGATCAAAATCAAGAAGTTCTTTAGTCCTTAAATTGATAACTCCGTTTCCGACCAACATCAAGTCTCTGTGAGTATCAAACTCACTAATCGATATCTCTTCAAGTTCTGGGGTTATCCAAGTCCAGAAGTTAGACCTAACTGAAGTGGTCCAAAACTTGTTATAAGGTCCTAGAAGATCTTTTGCTAACTTATCAAGCCTCCACGACGGTCTACCGTCTTCTCCATCTATCTTAAATTTTCCCGAAGTTTCGTCGTAGACGGCTACACCTTTATCTCTTGCTAACTCCTTCACAAGATAGATATTAGCATGTTCTAAAACGGCAGCACCTAATTTATCGATCCTGACACCTTTGGGCGCGCCGGAATCAGGATCAAATTCTATGAACTCGTTGCCTTCTGATGGGCAATAAATCTCTGTGGTCGAGTTGATGGCTTCGTTGACGGTCATCTGACCATAGGTTAGAGGTCCGCGTTTCTCGTCCCATTTGGCGCGGTATCTGGAGGATGATTTGTAGATCCGGTCCATTCTTTCAGCGTCTTTACCGGTCCAGAACGCGAGTATATTCATAAAAGCTAAATCGGCTTCTGAAGTTGAAGGATAGTCCAGGTCGTCACCGTTGTATAGCGCGTTAAATTTGTCACTTTGTTGAGAAGTTAGAATCTTCTCTACCATCTCCTCATCTGTGGCAAACGTGGCAATTCTAGTTTTAGGCAGGTTCTTTTTCAGAACCTTATCGGTTTTTCTTTCTCCGAACACTTCTTTATGAAATTTTAGAAGATCTTGCTTGAAACTTCGGAGTTTTGTATCTCCTATTTTCTGACCTGTGACGGTCAGGTAATGACCACTATCATAAACCTCAATCGGTCCGTTTTTTCGACCATGTAGCGGCAATTCACCAAAGCCGAATATCCTGATTCCAGTACCTGAAGGCGAGATTTCGGTATAGGAGTTTAGCTTATCTATATAGCCTTGAATTTTAGGATCTTTAACGTCATCATCTTCAACGATGTGATCAAAATCTAAACCAATTAGGTTGTCCTGATCCTTTACCATAACTACGCCTACGCCGTCAAATTCGCCGTTCTGATAGGCTTCTATGGCTTGATTAAAAGATGTCCACGTGCTAGGATTATCAACGGATGCATTCTTTCCTGTGGAGGTCTTCGGAACCTTAGACCAGGATTTTTTGCCGTTTTTATCCTCTTTTATCTCCAGCCGCCACAAGACCCATCTAGGAATATCTTTCAGCTCTTGCGGTATGTTCTCAACTTTTACTGGTAAAGGTGTCGGCTTTGGCGGTGTTGTGGACGTCGCCGGCATATAGTTATGTGGTTCTTCTTCCGGCATCAGAACCACCTACCTAAAACATTAATAGGATAGAAAAATTTAAATAGTAGTTTCTCATATATGAAGTATATTAGGCTCATGTTTTAGCTCCTCAACTTGGAAGGTCTGGCAGCCTTCCTCTAATCTTTTTTTGGTTGTTCGGTCTCCTCTTCTTCTTCAAAAAAGAATAGATCTTTTTGATCAAAAGTAATATCTATGTCTTTGGTCATTTTTAATTCTCTATTTCAAATTTTATAACTGTTACCGCCTGCCGTGGATTATAGCTTTTATTTATCTCTCTCCAAGAATTAATAAACTCCTCTTTTGTCTCATAACCTTCAGCTTTAACATCCTCTTCTGAAATTTCTCCTAGAAATTCGTATTTAAGGTCTATTACTTTAATTGTAAAAAGTCCGGGTTTACCGCGTCCTGATTGAACAGCGTAAGATCTTCCTAATTTGTACATATTTCTCGACCTAAAGCTTCTTCTGGTCATGGTTTTTTGTCCACTAAGAATTAGATCTATATGGTCTTGCCGAAAAATCATTCAAATTCCTCCATTAATATTTATTTATCATTATTTTTTATCTCATTTACCACTAAAAACCGTACATATTCTGATGCAGAAAGTCCGTATTCGTGTGCGCGGTCAAAAAGTTTATTTTTAAATTCTTTATCCATTTTAACTATAAAGGATTCCGATCTCATTATTTTTTCCTCCGATTTATTGAGTATTAATACCATAGGTAACAAGGTATATATAAACCTATCGCACGTCAACCACCAACTTAACCACTAGTTTACAATGATTTTTCAGAAGTATTCTTCATCTTCTTCAAAATCTTCTTCATCTTCAAGGAAATCCTCCTCAGAATCAATATCATGCGCCGTTATTTCGTGCCATTCTAAAGAAGTTTTGATAGACTCGACGAAATGAAACATCAAAAATGCAGCTAAATATTCTGGAGAAGAATATAACTCCAAATAACGTAGATGGATTTTTTCAAAAGCTTCCTCAATAGACTCCTGTAATAAATTTAAGGATTTCGGATCATCCAAAATGTTCTGGATATCTTCATAAAAAATTTCAGACTCCATAATTAGACCTCCTCTCCTGTTACAAGATGTCTTAAAGCCGCGCGACAAATTTCTGACTTGTTAAATTTTTCTCCATAGCCGTGCTTGATACAATAAACTTCTATCATTTCATATAACGAATCATCTATTTTTAAACTGATATATTTCATTTTTTATCACCATATCTTAAACCTCTACGAATTACTTAAGGAGTACTAAAAAACTAATGTTATTTACAACTAATTTATTTTTTGGAAAAGTGATATAAGCATCTAAAAGTATTATCTTCTATGAAAATTTTAGAATATTTTAGGGCCACCGGATTTAAGGACGCCACAGACAAAACTCTAAACTTGGCGCGTGAACTTGAAGATTTGACCTTAAAGATCAAAGAGATTAAGATTCAGCTGCATCAAAAGACCTCTGTGGACGTTGAGACGATGGAGGTTGTGAAAGCAGCAGGTGCTGATTCTTTATCAAAAGATTTACTAAGATGGAAGAAACAAAAAGATGAAATCCTGAAAAAAATCGAAAAGATTCAGAAATTCGCAGCAGAACGCGGCACTTTTTCATGTCCTTCCGAAGCAGTCCACACAGAACATCAGCTAAAAATTATGAAAGCTACGATGGATGTTGAAGCTAACGATCTTTGTACTCGAACTATTAAAAAATACAAAAACTGCATTCCAAAAATGATAGAATTATCGTTAGCCGACGACCCATCTATCACAGATAGCTCAGAGCAACTCAAAAGAGGCTGTATTTTGGAAAGCCGGAAGCTCCACAAGGTTAAGGACGAGATAGACGCGGCACAACAAAAACTAGACAACTGGCTTGCATATAGAGACGAAATTCTAGAATTTATTTCAAAGGTATGTCCAGATGATGCTAACAGCTGAACAAATAGAAAAATTAAAAGATGTCCGAAAAAATCTAGTTGTTCATACTTTAGAAAAATCTTCAGATCCTGAAGAACTAGATGTAATAAAGTTTCATAACGATTACGAAATAATAAATGCCTTCTACCTGTTCACAAGAAATCGAAAGAGTGAATGGTGGTTAGAAAACTATGAAATTTTAGAAACTGTGAAGAAACATTTACAAGCAAATTTAAACAGAAGAAAATATAAGGAAAGTGATAAAAATGATTAAAGATTATTTAAAAAGATGTCAAGATCTTAACGAGTTGAGAGGATTAAGCAAAACTGATCCTGTTGTCGGTTTTATGGCTGCTATCGATCCGGCAGATGATGAAGCTATCAAGAACATGTTTTACATGATGACGAGTGTCATGAAACACGCTGATGCAAACGATAAAAAAAGATTCGCAAAACAAATCAATGAGCTGAGGAGTTTACTATGAACAATTTAGAAGCAGCTAAAAAGCAAATGATCACACAGATCATAAAAAGACTTGATTTCGAGGAAGATACAGGATTTCCGGTACCTAAAAATGGTCATATAGAAGATTTAGCCAGAAATAGGATTTATGGAATTTTATCAGAGTGGGACTATAATATTAATCTTGTTCCAAAAGATAAAGAAGAGTTTGAATATGTGGATTCAGTCGTGAGCAAAGAGATGAGTTTGGTAGTCACATTTATTAATGATTCAAGAGGCTATACTCTAAATATGGTTCATTTCTGCCTTGATCAAGATGCTCCGCGTGAATCAGATCTAAAATGGATTGTGCCTTTTCACTTAAATAAGGAGAAGCTACGTGCGGAACTCCAGAAGCTAGATATTGATCAAAAATATTTTATCCACAATAAAATTGCAGGAAGTATCTTCTAATCGTACCTATGAAGGATTTCTAGCAGCCGGAAATTCTGAGGCTAAATGACTGCCTTCTTCAGAAACCATATACCATCCAAAGATTAAGGGTTAGGGGGAAGAGATTTTCTTCTTCATCTCTTCTCCAATCCTTAAATTCTAATTTTTCTTTAAGCTTAATATCGCGATACTTCGTTGAATGGGATTATTTTATAAAAATGCAATATCAAATTAGGCAAATAGGTTGGACCTATTTCGCGAAAAACTATTTTTACGAAAAAACCACAATTTAGTCCATCATAGGTTTGGTAGAACACATCAAAATTGGACCAAAACCAGCATCTAGTTAAGGTAAATTGGTGCGGGGGATGGGATTCGAACCCACGAACTCCTGCGAGACTAGGC
>ERZ795048.1971-NODE-1971-length-17253-cov-7.366903_pt1 | contig 17253 bp, 9 predicted proteins | sample MGYA00375132_ERZ795048 | MGnify/ENA primary metagenome ERZ795048 (study PRJEB30177, sample SAMN05720225) | activated sludge metagenome | isolation source: Anaerobic digester | place: Hong Kong | collected 2014-12-17 ...
ACCCTCGACAGCTATGCACCGCTTGTCGACCTGTTCCCCGCGGTTGAAACCTGGCTCGTGGATCTGTCGGAGGCGCCGGCAAAGAGCGGATTCGATATCGTGCTGCTGAGTCAGGAACTGGCGATCGCACCTCAGGTGGACCGCCTGGTGTCCACACTGAGCGGTCTGTTGCTGCCGGGTGGCATGTTGGCCGTGGCCGAGCAGCCTTCGGCGCGCTGGCTGGAGCTGGTGTTTGGCCTGTACCCCGATTGGTGGCAGGCAGGTACCGAGCCGGCGATACCCAAGCTGCGGTCGGCGTCGGCCTGGACGGCCGTGTTGGCGCGTCACGGGCTGGCGGATGTGGCGGTCATCAACGATCTGCCCGGGATCAAGAGTGGACCTTATGTGCTACTGGCGAGGTCCAGTCAGGCGGTTCCGGTCGCCGAAATCGAAGCAGCCGAATCCGACCGTTGCTGGCTGATCCTCGCCGATGCCGAGGGTCAGGGTGCGGTACTTGCAGAACTGCTGGCGGCGCGCCTGCGCGCGGCCGGACACCGACCCTGTGTTGTGGCGGAGGGTTTTGGTTTTGCCCTGGGCAAGCAGGGCGATACGGAAGATGCGCCGCAGCGTACGGCGGGGATGGCGTCCATGCTGGCCGGGCTGCGCGAAAAGCAGGGTGACCCCGAGGGTGTCGTGCTGTTGTACGGACTGCCGCTGGCACAGACAACCGCAGACGCCGCCGCGCGACGATGTGTGGTGGCTGCGGAACTGGCCACCGCCTGCGCGGATGCCGGCATTGCGCCGCAGCTGCTGATGGTTACCGCGGGTGCCACTGCCGATCTCGTGCCCGGGGTGCCGGCTGCACCGGTGGACGATGCTGCTTTGTGGGGGTTCGGTCGCAGCCTGATGAACGAGTTCCCCGACATGCGGGTGCGCCTGCTGGAGCTGGCCGATCCCCACGATCCCGAGGGCGCGGCCGGCGCGATCGTCAATGAGGTGCTCGCACCGGATGCCGAAGACGAGGTCATCTACGCGGCCAGCGGGCGCTACGCACCGCGCCTGCGTACCGTGGGACTGGCCGACCTGCTCGACGGTGAGGCTCCGGCCGCCGACGAGCGCAGCGCCATTCGGCTGGATTTCCGCAACCCCGGACCGCTGAAGAACCTCACCTGGCGGGCGGCGACATTGCCGACGGTGGCCGGCGACGGGGTCGAGATCGCGGTACGTGCCGCCGGACTGAACTTCCGCGACATCATGTATGCAATGGGCCTGTTGTCGGATGAGGCGGTGGAAAACGGTTTCGCCGGGCCTACCCTGGGTATGGAGTTGTCCGGGGTGGTGACTGCGGTCGGCCCGGATGTGGTCGACGTGAACCCGGGAGACGAGGTGATCGCCTTTGCGCCGGCCAGTTTTGCCGAACGCGTGGTCACCCCGGCGGCTGCGGTGGCGCGTAAACCTGCGGGCTGGTCATTCAATGCCGCGGCGACCGTGCCAACGACGTTCTTCACGGCCTTTTATGCACTCCACCACCTGGCGCAACTGGAGGACGGTGAACGTCTGCTGATCCATGGCGCGGCTGGTGGTGTGGGGCTCGCCGCAATCCAGCTGGGCCGGGCGATGGGGGCCGAGATCTTTGCGACGGCGGGCAGTGACGCGAAACGCGACGTGGTCCGCCTGCTGGGCGCGGATCATGTTCTGGACTCGCGTTCGCTGGCATTTGCCGACGATGTACTGGCCTTGACCGACGGTCAGGGCGTGGATGTGGTGCTCAATTCGCTGGCCGGCGAAGCAATCAACCGCAACCTGCGGATACTGCGCCCGTTTGGCCGCTTCCTTGAGCTGGGCAAACGTGACTTCTACGAAAACACGCGCATTGGACTGCGGCCGTTCCGCAACAACATTTCGTATTTCGGTATCGATGCCGACCAGCTGATGGCGGAGCGGCCGGCGTTGACCCGGCGTCTGTTCGGTGAACTCATGGGCCTGTTCGAGGACGGGACCCTCAAGCCCCTGCCGTACAGGGCCTTTCCCGCCGCACAGGCGGTCGAGGCGTTTCGCTATATGCAGCAGTCGCGGCAGATCGGCAAGGTCGTGCTCAACTTCGACGACGGCCTCGGGCCGGTCGAACCTCACATGCCAGCGGCACGCAGGCTGACCCTGGTTCCAAAGGCGACATACCTGGTTACCGGTGGAATGCGCGGTTTCGGCCTGGAGACAGCACGCTGGCTGGCGGGCAAGGGGGCGCGCCACCTGGTGTTGCTGAGCCGTAGAGGCGCGGCGGATGCGGAGGCCGCACCGGCGATCGAGATGCTGCAGAAGCAGGGTGTCCAGGTGCGGGCGGTGGCCTGCGACGTGACTGATGTTGCGGCGTTGGAAAAGGTCTTCGACAGTATCGCGGAGACCATGCCGCCGCTGCGCGGTATCGTGCACGCGGCGATGGTGATTGACGACGGCTTGGTCCGCAGCCTGAACGCCGAGCGGATAGACAAAGTACTCGCACCGAAGGTGCAGGGAGCGCGCAATCTGGATGCGCTCAGCCGCGATCTGCAACTGGATTTCTTCGTCCTGTATTCGTCGGCCACCACCTTGTTCGGCAATCCCGGGCAGGCGAGCTATGTCGCTGCCAACCGCTATCTCGAGGTCCTGGCACATGCGCGTCGTGCAGCGGGGCTGCCGGCGTTGTGTGTGAGCTGGGGGGCTATCGACGACGTCGGATATCTGGCACGCAACACCAAGATCAAGGAGCAATTGCAATCCCGGCTGGGTGGCTCGGCGTTGACCTCGTCGGAGGCGCTCGATGCCCTCGAGCAACTGCTGGTGTGCAATCTTTCTGGCCTCGGCGTGATGGAGTTGGAGTGGGGTGCCTTGAAGCGCTTCCTGCCGACCGCGCTTTCCCCCAAGTTCCAGGAACTGGCCCACAAGGCCGACGAGGCAGGTGCGGACAGCGACGGCTTCGAACAACTGCAGCGCTGGCTCGAGGAGCTGGACGACGACGAACTGGGTGTCCTGCTCGGCGAGGCCTTGAAAAAGGAGATCGGCGAGATCCTGCACGTGTCGCCGGAGCGCATTGACGACGACCGCTCGCTGTATGAACTGGGGATGGATTCGCTGATGGGCATGGAGCTGGTCTCTGCCGTGGAGACCCGATTCGGCGTGACCCTGCCGCTGATGGCACTGAGTGAAGGTCTGACAGTTTCGCGTCTCGTGCACACCATCGTGCGCCAGTTGCGTGGTTCAGATACGGCACAGCCGGATGCCACCCAGGATATGGTGGCCAAGGTCGCGGCTCAGCATGCCAATGCAGCTGACGAAGGGCTGGTGCAAGAGGTGTCGGCCGCGCTCGACAAGAAACAGAGTGCGCAGAAGTCCCTGATGGACGACAAATGAAAAAACGCGTCGGCTCTGGACTGACGGGAAACATCAAGGAGCAGCTGATCAAGCAGGCGCTCGAGCGTCGCGTGCGCCAGGCGGACCGACAGGACGCGGTACCGCAGTCTGGCAAGCGAGGCGGCGCGGAGGATATTCCGCAGCGGTTCTGCCGGTTTGACGAGCATCCCGGGTACCAGCAATTGCGCATCGTGCGCGAAGGCGCCGAGCGACTGGGAATCGCCAACCCGTTCTTCAAACCGCATGCAGGGGCCTCCGGCAGCGTGGCGGAGATCGATGGCCGCGAATACCTCAACTTCTCCAGCTACAACTACCTCGGGACGGCGGGCGATCCGGTGGTAAACGCCGCGGCAAGCGCCGCGATCACGCAATATGGCACATCCGCTTCCGCAAGCAGGATGGTCTCGGGCGAACGGCCCATCCACCGGCAACTCGAACGCGCGCTGGCAGATGCCTACGGCGTGGATGACGCGGTGGTGTTCGTCAGTGGCCATGCGACCAATGTCACCACGATCGGTTACCTGTTCGGTCCAAAGGATCTCATCGTCCACGACGCGCTGATCCACAACAGCATCGTGCAGGGCGTTCAGTTGTCGGGTGCGAAACGCCTGTCGTTTCCGCATAACGACTGGCAGGCATTGGATGCGCTGCTGGCACGCGAGCGACATCGCTTTGAACGCGTGCTGATCGTTATCGAAGGCATCTACAGCATGGACGGTGACTATCCGGACCTGCCGCGGTTCATCGACGTCAAGCGGCGGCACTCTGCCTTCCTGATGGTGGACGAGGCGCATTCGTTTGGCGTAATGGGACCCAATGGCAAGGGGATCGCGGAGCACTTCGCCGTGGATACCCGCTCCGTGGATATCTGGATGGGTACGCTGAGCAAGGCCCTGGCGGCGTGCGGCGGATACATTGCCGGTGAGAGCGCCCTGGTTGAGCACCTCAAGCTCGCGGCGCCGGGTTTTCTCTACAGCGTGGGGATGCCACCCCCTATCGCCGCGGCTGCGCTCGCTGCACTTCAGCTGTTACTGGCGGAGCCGGAACGGGTTCAGACACTCCATGCACGCAGCGCGCTGTTCCTGGCGCTGGCGCAGGAGGCGGAAATCAATACCGGCTACAGCAAGGGGATCGCAGTGATCCCCGCTCTAACCGGCAGTTCGATACGCGCCGGACGGCTCTCCGAAGCGCTCTTTCAGCGTGGTATCAACGTTCAGCCGATTGTTTATCCGGCAGTCGAGGAGAAGGCCGCGCGCCTGCGGTTCTTCATCTGTGCGCAACATACCGAGGAGCAGATCCGGCACACCGTCGCGGTGCTGGCCGAAGAGCTGGCCAGGTTGTGACGGCAATCCCCGCGATGAGCCGTCGTGCGTCAAAGGCGGCGTTGTCCCTCCTTTTGGTGGCAGCGACAGCGGTCTGGGGTGCCGATAAGGTTCCCGCCCCGCAACTGGCGTTGCCGATCGAATGCGACACGCTTGAAGGTTGCCTGATTCAGAACTACTTCGATCATGACAGGGGCCCCGGGTTCGCCGACTACACCTGTGGCCAGCTGGGATACGATGGACACACGGGCACCGATTTCCGCCTGCGCAACCTGGCGGTGATGCGACGTGGCGTCGAAGTCCGGGCTGCGTCGGCGGGGAAGGTTCGCGCAATCCGTGACGCGATGCCGGACGTCAGCATCCGCGACCTGGAAAGCGCAAAAGCGATCGCCGGTCGCGAGGCCGGCAACTCGGTGGCGATTGAGCACGGTGGTGGCTGGGAGACGCAGTACAGCCATCTTCAGTCTGGCAGCGTCCGTGTGCGGCCGGGTGATGAGGTCAAGCAGGGTCAGGTGATCGGGCTCGTCGGCCTGTCGGGCAAGACGGAGTTCCCCCATGTGCACCTGAGCGTGAGGCGCAACGGCGAGAACGTCGACCCGTTCGTTGGGTGGCGCCCGGCCAGTGGCTGCGGTGGCGAGATGAGGCCGTTGTGGAACGACGCTGCGCGGCAACGCCTGGCATACCGTCCGACGGGTGTCATCCAGACAGGGTTTGCCGATCGCAAGCCTGTGCTCGAAGAGATCGAATCAGGTGCAGACGAGCCGCTGGGGATCAGCCCGGATGCCTCGGCCCTGGTGTTCTGGGTTGAACTGTTCGGGGTCATGGAGGGCGACGAACAACAGATTGCGATCTTCGACCCGGCCGGCCGCGCGCTGGCCAGGCAACGCCTTACGTTCTCGAAGAACCAGGCCCAGTGGTTTGGCTACGTGGGGAAACGGCGCAGCGCAGGGGCCTGGCCTGCCGGGCGCTACAGGGCCGAGTTCAGCCTGTATCGAGCGGGCGCCAAGCAGAAGAGGGTCATTGAATTGTCCCGCGAGATTGAGATCGGTCAGCGCGGCTGACGTCTATTGCGCTGCTGCCTCGCTTTGCGGTTCTGCAGTCGCTGCCACCTTCGCCTTTTTCGGGGCCCCTGCCTTTTGGCGGGCGAACTGGACCATCTGCGACATCAGCTGGATCTGACTGTGCAGGCATTTTTTCAAGTCGTAGCGCTGCAGGATCGTCTCCCGCGCCGCATCGCGCATCACCTGCATCCGGTCGGGATGGCTCAGCACCCTGTCCACCTGGTCCGCAATCTCTTCAGGCGAGAAGAAGTCCACCAGCAGCCCGTTTTTCTCGTGCTCTATGACTTCGGCGACCGGAGCGGTGCGTGAACCGATCACGACGCACCCCGCTGACATTGCCTCGAGGACCGACCAGGAAAGGACGAAAGGGACGGTGAGATAGACGTGAGCCGCCGAGACCTGAAGGATGCGGACGAACTCGGCGTAGGGCACGCGACCGAGAAAATGCAGGCGCGACATGTCGAAGTCGCCGTTTTCCAGGGCATGCTGGCGGTACGTCTTGCCGTCGGGGGGGGCTGAACCGTAACCGACGTCGTCGCCGCCCACCACCACGACATGTGCATTCGGGCGACGTTTCAGAATGATCTCAACCGCCTTCATGAAACTCGGGAAGCCGCGGTATGGCTCAAGGTTTCGGGCTACGTAGGTTATGACTTCATCGCCCGCCTTCAACTCGGTACCATCGACCGTTATCGTAGCCGTCGCGTCCGGTTTGAGCAGTTCGGTGTTGACGCCGTCATGGATGATGGAGATCTTCTTGTGGAACTCCACCGGATGCTGAAGACGCTGCCAGTGCGTGGGGCTGATGCCATGATCGGCCACGGTCAGGCTCTGCAGATGCATGCAATTTCGTGTCTCGATGCGGCAGGCTGTCTCAAGGTCCACCTGCTTGCTGTCCGCAAACCCGACGTCGGCGCCGCGCGCATGGTAAAACCATTCGAAATAGCCGAGCAGCGGTGCCTGTGGCCACACCTCTTTCAGATAGAGTCCCTCACCCCAGCCCATGTGGGCGACGACGATATCCGGATAGAACCCGCTGTCGCGCAGCTCGACGGCCTTCATGGCGACGGCCTGGCCGTTCAGAATCCCCGACTCGGTCAGGCGCAGGTAGTGGTGGGTGGATTCGGCAGGCTTGCGCTTGGGCGAATACTCCACCTTGCGCACGCCGGCTGGCGTCGGCTTGCCCGGTTGAGTGATGAATACAACCTCGTTGTTCTTGTCTGCAGCGAGAAAGGGTGCAAGGTATGCAAACTGCCCTGGGCAGTTCTGATGTACAAAAGCAATTTTCATTCTTCAAGCCAACTGTTGCGCAGGCCCGCTTCGATTGGAGCCAGCAGGTAGTCTAAAGGGGTACGTTCGCCGCTGATGAACTGCACGGACGCGGGCATGCCGGGATAGAGCTTAACGTCCGTCAGTTCGGCAAGTTCTGCCTTGTCGATCTCGACAAAAGCCTGGTAGTAAGGCTCGCCGCTTTTCGGATCCTCCAGCCGGTCTGCCGACACCTGCTGCAGTTTGCCGCTGACCGGCGGCGTCTTGCGTTGGTTGTAGGCGGTCAGCGTGATCCGTGCCGGCATTCCTGGTGTGAGCGCATCGATGTCGATCGGCTGGACGCGGGCTTCGACGATCAACGTCTCGTCTTCGGGCACGATATCCAGGATTGGCGTGGACGGGCTGATGACGCCTCCTGCCGTATGGTAGCGAAGGTTGACGACGCGCCCGCTGCGCGGGGCACGGATTTCCAGTCGATCCACCACGTCGTGCTGCGCCGGCAATTGCTCCTTGATTCGACGGATGCTGTTTTCGACCTGCGACAACTCGTTCGAGATCGATTCAGCACGCTCGGTTTGCAGCGAAACACCGCGCAGTTCGGCTTCACCGATCTTCTGCTCGACGCGCGCGATGTCTGCGGTCAGCGAGCCGGTCTGGCCGTTCAGGCCGGCCGCCGTGCGCTTGAGTTCAAGCAGGCGTGTCTTGGCGACGACACCTTTCTTGTAGAGGGTCTCGACCGACTTGAGTTCGTCGTTGATATGGAAGAGCTGCTTTTCGGCCGCTACTTTTTGTGCCTTGAGTCCGGCGATTTCACGCTTGTAACCCTCGACCCAGCTGGAAAATATCTTGAGCTGATCTTCGATGTTGGCCTTGCGGTCGTGGAACAGCGAGCGTTCCGACTGCATCAGTTCCGCGACGTCCGGATCATTGGCCTGGTCGAGCAAGGGTTGGGCGAATTCGACCTCCGCGAGGTTGTGGCGTTCACTCAGCAGGCGACTGCGCTTGGCCAGCTGTGCCAGGTATTCTGCGGACTGAACGTCCAGCACGGCTACCGCCCTGCTGCCGTCCAGGCGCACCATGACCTGGCCTTCGCGAACGGAATCACCCTCGTTTACCAGCAGGTCCTTGATAATGCCGCCCTCGAGATGCTGCACGATCTTGCGCTCTCCCTGGATCTTGATGGCGCCGCTTGCCACCACCGCACTGCTGATCGGCGCCAGTGCCGCCCAGGCGAAAAACCCACCGATACCGAAAATCAGCAGAAGCGCGCCTATGAGGACGCTGCGCCCATAGTGAGCATACGACATGTCGTCTTCGATCGGCGGTGCGGGCGGCGTGATCTTGGTCCCAACCTCCACTGTCTGGGCGTCGTCTTCACTGTCCGCTGCCAGGTCACGTGTCTCGCCGTCTGTGCGGGAGAGGTCGTGCGCCTCCGCCGTTGCCGCACCTCGCGAGTGCTCGTCGTTTGCCGCCGCCGGCGCGACTTCGTCTGCCGTTGCATCCGGACCAACGGCATCGTCAGCAAGGTCTGATGGCCGTTCGCCACCGGACGGTGCGAAAGCCGCCGCGCCGGTTTCCCGTGCGGCGGATTTGGGCGAACTCGATGACCCGTCGCGGGAAGCGCCATTTGCAACGTCGTGCAGGTCCGGCGTCGTGTCCGCCGCTGAATTGTCAGTGGCAGGCGCCTTTTGTGCGGCGCCTGCCGGCGCGGTGGCCGCGGGTGTTTCCGGCTTTGCGTCCGCCGTTTCGCCGCCACGGCGCTGGCGACGCAGCCGGCCTGTGGGGGATGAACCGTAATTGACCCGGTAGTTGACCTTCGTAAAGCCTGACTTGGATGCCTTGTCTGACTCGCCCGAAGTGTCTGTCGCCGTGCTGGCTGCAGGTGCCGGTCGGGCGTTCCGTTCGGGTGCCGATTCACGCCCGGCGACGTCCTGCAACAGGGCCTCATCGGCGGTTGGCTGGACGGGCGGGGTGGCCTGGGATTTTGGCGTCTCGCCGATGATCGGCTTGGGCTCGGGATTGGTCGCTTTCTTCACCGGATTCGGTGTGTTGCGCCTTTCCATCGCATCCCAACGCTCGATCAGGCTCGTCCCGCCACCGCTTTTCGGTGCAGCCGAACCAGTGGTGCGTTCAGCGTCCGCGTTGTGGGCCTGCGGCGACGATGACGCGGTATCGGTTTTTTCTGACAATGACATGATATCCGCTGTTACAGGTGGTGGCTCACGGGCCGATCACACGATCGACGGGAAGTTGGGCAAACTCGATGGGATGGGGTTCCCTTCGGGGGCCGCCGGTTTTTCCTTGCCCGGCACAGCCCGGCCGAGCAGTTCACTCTGCGGTCCGAAGGCCTCCGCCACACCGCCACGCAACAGCAGGATGCTGTCTGCCGCCTGCAGCAGATTCGGACGGTGCGAGATCACGACCTGGGTGACCCCGAATCGCTTGTTCTCTTCGAGGGCCGCGCGCAGGTTCGTCTCGCCTTCGCCATCGAGGTTCGAGTTCGGTTCGTCAAGCACGACCAGCGTCGGGTTGCCGAAATAGGCACGCGCCAGACCGATCAACTGCTTCTGTCCGGAAGACAGCTGGACACCGCCTTCACCAATGATAGTGTCATAGCCGTTGGGCAGACGCTGGATCATCTCGTGTACGCCGACGCGCTGCGCGGCCTTGATGATTGACGCCGAGTTTGCCGAGGCGTCCATGCGTGCGATGTTCAGCGCCACGGTGCCGGAAAACAGCTGCACATCCTGCGGAAGATAGCCGATGTGACGACCGAGCGCGTCGGGGTGCCAGTCTTCCAGACTGGCGCCGTCGAGCCGGACTGTCCCGATGTTCGGTTTGTGGATGCCCACGATCAGCCTGCCGAGTGTGGACTTTCCGGCACCACTGGGGCCGATCAGTCCAAGCATCTGTCCGGCGGGCAGGTCGAACGAAATCTGCTTGAGCAGCATCTGGCCGCCACTGGTCGCAAATGTGGCTTTTTCGAGATTCAGATGGCCGACCGGTACCGGCAGGTTGGTGCCCGCTTCGTTGAATGCGGCAACGGTGCTGAGCAGTTTGTTCAGGCGCGCATAAGCGGCGCGACCCGAGATCACGCTTTTCCAGGTGCCGATCGCCGACTCGACTGGCGCCAGGGCGCGGGCCATCAGCAGCGAGGCCGCGATGATTGCACCGGGCAGGATCTCATGCTGCAGGAACAGGTAGGTCCCGGTCCCGAGGACGGCCATCTGCAGCGCCATGCGCACGAAGCGCGCCGACGCCTTGAAGCGGTTGCCCCAGTCCGACCCTTTCTGCATTGCCTGGTATTTGACGGCATTCTTCTCCTGCCAGGTACGGCTGATCGCGGGCATCATGCCCATGGCGCGAATGACGTCGGCGTTGCGGACATAGTCGTCCGCCGCGACCTGACCCTTCATTGCCAGCTCGTTGAACGTTCCCAGTGGCTTGCGGGTCACGGCTTCGTTGATCACCGCGATGCCAAAAAGAAGCAGGGCCCCACCGGCGCAGATCGCGGCCAGCGTGGGGTGAAAAAGATAGATGATGCCCAGAAACACCGGGATCAGCGGGATGTCCACCAGCTGGAAAATGGTGCCGCTCTGCAGCAGGTTGCGCAGTTCGTTGACGTCACGCAGCGGCTGGGCGCTGTGGTTGTTGGTGCCGGCGGACGACGCCAGGGTCGCGGCGAGTGTCTCTTTGGCGAGCCGTGCGTCGAACTGGGCGCTGACGCGTACCAGCAGGCGGCCACGGATCATCTCCAGGCCGGACTGCAGCAGCAGGGCGCCGGTCGCGACCAGCGTCAGCAGGCCAAGCGTTTCGACGCTCATGCTATTGAAAACATGGGTGAAAACGTTCATCAGGTAGAGCGGGATGGTCAGCGTCAGCAGGCTGATGAATACGCTGAAAACGGCTGCCGCGGTAAAGGCGCCACGGTAGGCGCTGAGGATCCTTTTCAGGGGCGGTAGATGCGTCTGCTGCATAGGGTGTGCGCTCGCGTTCCTTATTAACGTTTCATCGGAAAGTTATCGGTCGGGCCAGATGCTTTCTTGAAAAACTTGTGCATTGCCTTCCCAACAGTCGGGTTGTGGCGCTGCCGTCGGGCGACTGCCTATGATATCCGAGGTTGCGTCGGATTGGGTGGGAGCGGCCCAAAGGCTTGGCAATGCGCCTGGGTAAAAAATGCCGGCCACCAGGGCCGGCACATCAATCTGTTACACGTCCTGCAATTGTGCGGTCTTGCTGCCACACCGGATTGCCGGAAATGGCGGCCTGATCACGTTGCCATGACCAGGCCGCAGTCCGATTAAGTCAACTCGATCATCTCCTCCGGCGTCTGCATATCGAACGGGCTGATGTCACAACCACAGTCGATCTCGCAGCTGGCGTAGGTCCAATCGCCTTCACCGTACTGGTTGCCGCTGACGGTCTTCGCCCAATCCAGGTGATCCGGATGGTGAATCTCGATGCGGTAGCCAGCGGCGTCCAGGTCCTCAAGGGTAGCGAACGGAGCGTTACCCGTGTTGGAACCCGACACACCCTGCAGCCAGATGACTTCGTCATTGTGGTGCTCAGGATCAGAGGCATCCTGACCGTCCGGCTGGGTGTCGTCGAAGATGATCAACGTGTACTCGCCGTTATCCACAACGGTGACACCATGCTGACCGGTCGAACCATGCGGCTCGCTCAGTGCGCGGATCATGTTGTCGTTGTTGAAGTCCCAGTTCTGCGGATCGATGTAGTACTCGTCGTCCTGGTCGCAGCAGAAGGTGACCGGGTCGTCGAAGCACAGCTGCAGGACGTCTTCATTCGCGTTGAAGTCTGCGATGAACACGTAGCCGCTGTCACCGGTAGCAGTGTGGGTGGTTTCGTCGTACGAGAAGTTGTACACGAAGGTATCGTTGCCACCGCCCTGGCCAGCCGAGTAGTTCGGGCCATGGTCGTCGCCGACCACGATCTCGTACTTGGTGGAGGTGCCGCCGCTGATCCAGATGGTGTCGTCGCCTTCACCGCCGATCAGGGTGTCGTTGGCTTCGCCGCCGTCCATCTTGTCGTTGCCGGCATTGCCTTCCATGTAGTCGCGATCGCCACCGCCATGCATGCAGTCATTGCCGTCATTACCGTACATGACGTCCATATCGGCTTCGCCGTACATGACATCGTCGCCGGTGCCGCCATACATGAGGTCCATGCCGTCGTTACCGTGCATGATGTCGGCATGTGCGTCACCGTACATGGTGTCGTTGCCGGCATTGCCTTCCATGTAGTCGTTGCCGTTGCCGCCCGACATGTAGTCGTCGCCGGAGCCGCCGGACATGTCGTCCCAGCCGTTGCCGCCGTACATGTCGTCGTCGCCGCCTTCACCCAGCATACGGTCGTCGTCATTGCCACCGTACATGGTGTCACGGCCCTTGCCGCCGTACATCAGGTCGTCACCGGCGCCACCGTACATCTGGTCGTGGCCATAGCCGCCGTACATGGTGTCACCACCACGGTACTCGGAGTGATAGCCGGCATAGCCGTCTGCACCTTCCGGACGCAGGTAGTAACCGGTCTGGTCCCAGTTGCCCTCGTAGGCGCAACGGTATTCGCAGTTTGCCGTCGACTGGTAATCAGTGTCGTAGGTCTGGACGTCGTCGTCGAGGTCATCGCCGCCGCTATCCGAGGCATCGGTACCGCCGTACATGATGTCGGAGCCCTTGCCGCCGTACATCAGGTCGTAGTGGTAGCCACCGCTCATGGTGTCCTTGCAACGGTCACCGTACATGGTGTCGAAGCCTTCTTCGCCGGCCATCACGTCGGAACCGCGGCCGCCGCTCATCCAGTCGCCGTCGTAGTTCCAGACGCGGAAGTTGGCGTAGCACAGTTCGCCGTCATCGCGACGGAACATGTCATTGATGGTGTAGGACCACTGACGGGAAACGCTGTCATCGCCACCGAACATGGTGTCTTTGCCGCGCTCGCCGAACATCACGTCGCCACGGTCGCCGTCGTCACACTCGGTGCCGTCCTGACGCCATGCCTGGTTGACTTCGACGCCGTTGTCTTCGCCGAGGTAGTCACCGTCCATCAGGTCGTTGTTACGGCCGCCGAACAGGTAGTCGGATCCGCCGCCACCGTCGATGGTGTCGTTGCCGAACTGGCCGAAAATGGTGTCATTGCCGCGGCCGCCGATCAGTTCGTCGCCGGCATAGTCGAAGCGCGGGCTGATGCCGAACTCACGGCCGATGAACGACAGATCGAAGTCATCCATGTCGATCCCGATGACCTTGTCGTCGAACGACGGAGGCTGGGTCGAGTTCGCACCGTCATCTTCCGGCAGCACACGGCCCTGGATGTACGGGTTGGTTTCGTTGTCGTAGTCGAGGTACCAGCCGCTGCCGCCGTACAGGACGTCATTGGACTGGGTGGTCTCTGCGTCGACCGGCTTGACGTTGTTGGCCTCGCAGGACAGGTCGCCCTCGGAGTCGCCAACCAGGGTGTCGGAGCCTTCGCCGCCGGCAGCCCAGTCATTGTGGTTCTCGCCGAAGATCGGGTGGAACTGGTTCCAGCCGGTGGGCAGGTTGTCGAACACGTAGGCCAGTTGCTCATACAGGCCGTTGTTGTGGATAGCGCCTTCCGGCGTATCCAGCAGAGCAAAGTTGTCCTGGTTGTCGAACAGAAGGAAATTCTGTTGGTCTTCAAGTGCCATGGTAAGTCTCCATTTTGTGTTTATTACTCAGCTCCGTCGCTGGACTTCGACCCCTTGGGCGCCTGATGACACTGCATCCGAGCGAACCTGGATCGAGCCTTGCCACGTTTGCGTCGTAGTCCCCCGCAACGGTGGGTGCACAAGTAAACGCATGATCTGTGCCATGTCTGTAACGGCATGAAAAACAACAATAAAAAATGTATTTCCAGTGCGTGTTGTAAAGAAAGTTGACGGGAAAAGCTGCAGGGAAGTCAGGGTTTACCCTGGGACCCCGTTTTGGTCATCGGGCCGTTCGTGGCAACTCGTGCTGCCCAATGGCGTCAGGCGATGTGGTTTGGCGGGAGGGCAGTCGCTACCTGAGGTTCCCGCCCGGGTATTGCATCTGTCCCTTTGGAAAGGCATTGGCGCCCGTTGCGGCAGCCTGCGTTCCGATACGCAGTGGGTGGGTCAGTCGTTCTGATCCAGGGACAACCGCAGATCGTCGTTCCATCCAGGTACCACGAGTCCGAATTTTTGCTCGAAATGAGTCGAATTCATCTGTGAATTCAATGGCCTGCGGGCAGGTGTCGGGTACGATTCGGTGGCGATCGGGTGCAGCGAGCAGTCCAGCTGCAGGTGATCGCGAATCGCGGAGGCAAAGCCGAACCAGCTGGTTCTACCGGCCGGTGCCAGGTGATAAACGCCGCTGAACGCCTTGCGTGCAGCGGGGTCAGTGGGCAGTTTCGCCAACGCCAGGGCGCTTGCCTGGGCGATCGTGCGGCTCCAGGTCGGCGCGCCGTGTTGATCGTCGACGATATTGAGCTCGCGCCGCTCCTGCATGAGTCGCCTCATCGTCAGCAGGAAGTTGCTCCCGCGCAGACTGTAAATCCAGCTGACACGTAATATTAAGGAGTGGCAGCCGCTGGCCAGCAGGGCCTGGTCGCCGGCCAGTTTGGAACGGCCATAGACGTTGAGCGGGTTGGTTGTGTCGGTCTCGACGTAGGCCCCCTGTTTGGTGCCGTCGAATACATAGTCGGTTGAATAGTGGACTACCAGTGCCCGGTGCCTGGCGGCCCAGGATCCGATCACGCCGGGTACCTCGGCGTTGAGCAGCATCGCCAGAGCAGGCTCGCTCTCGGCCTTGTCGACGGCGGTATGGGCGGTCGCATTGACGATCACATCCGGCTTGACCGTATCCAGCGTAGCCTGCAGCTGTTTCAGGTCGCCGGTATCGAGATGCAGGTCGCTGTTCCCGCTGCGCGAGGTGGTGACCAGTTGGCCCAGCAGCGACAGGGTGCGGGCGAGTTCCCAGCCGACCTGTCCGGTAACGCCGAGCAACAGGATGCGCATGACTCAGAACCGGCTCAGTCGTGATTCGGGGATGTCGGCGAGCAGTGGTGCGGCGCGGTCCTTGTCGGACAGCCCGGGTTTGCCGTCGAGCGGCCAGTCGATCCCGATTGTCGGATCGTCCCAGCGCACGCTGTACTCGCTGTCGGGGCTGTAGACGTCGGTGGTCTTGTAGCCGAACAGGGCGCGTTCGCTCATCACGTAGTAGCCGTGCAGGAAACCCGGCGGGACGTAGAACTGCAGCGCATTGTCGTCGTTCAGGGTCACGCCGTGCCACTGGCCGAAGGTCGGCGACCCGACGCGCAGGTCGACCGCAACGTCGAACACCTCGCCCTGGAACACCTGGACCAGTTTGCCCTGCGCATGCGGCTCCTGCGCATGCAGGCCGCGCAGCACGCCCTTGGAGGACATCGCCAGGTTGTCCTGTACGAAGGTCTCGGCGATCCCGGCCTCGCGGTAGCGCGCATCCTGCCAGACTTCGGAAAACCAGCCGCGTGCGTCGCCGAAACGGCGCGGCTCGATCAGCTTGAGGCCGGGCAAGGCCAGTTCGGTCACTTTCATAACGGCGATCCGTGTTGCAGCATTTCGAGCAGGTACTGGCCATAGCCGTTCTTGCTCAGGGGCTCAGCCAGGGCACGCACCTGGGTGTCATCGATCCACTGGTTGCGCCAGGCGATCTCCTCGGGGCAGCACACCTTCAGGCCCTGGCGCTTTTCGATGGTCTCGACAAAACCGGCCGCCTCCATCAGTGAGTCGTGGGTGCCGGTATCCAGCCATGCCATGCCACGGCCGAGCTGGACCAGTTCCAGTTCGCCCTGTTGCAGATACAGCTTGTTCAGATCGGTGATCTCAAGCTCGCCGCGTGGCGAAGGTTCGAGTCCCGCCGCCAGTTCGCATACCTGGTCGTCGTAGAAATACAGCCCGGTCACTGCGTAGTTGGATTTCGGTTTCGTCGGTTTCTCCTCCAGGCTGGTCACCTGGCCGTCGGCATCGAATCCGGCCACGCCGTAGCGTTCGGGGTCGCGTACCCAGTAACCGAATACGGTCGCCCCTGTCGTCTTCTGCGCCGCCTGGCGCAGAAGCCTGCCCAGGCCCTGGCCAAAGAAGATGTTGTCGCCGAGCACCAGGCAGCAGGGCTGGTTGTCGACGAACTCGCGGCCAATCAGGAACGCCTGTGCGAGGCCGCCCGGGTGTTCCTGGATCGCGTACTCGATCTTCAGGCCCCACTGGGTTCCATCGCCAAGGAGTTTGCGGAACAGCGCATTGTCGTGCGGCGTGGTGATCACCAGGATCTCGCGGATACCCGCCATCATCAGCGTCGACAATGGGTAGTAGATCATCGGCTTGTCGTACACCGGCAGCAGCTGCTTGCTGACCGACAGCGTGATCGGGTGCAGGCGTGTGCCGGCGCCACCGGCGAGGATGATGCCCTTCATGTCCTGTCTCCCTGCTGCAGGCCTAGGCGTTGGCCCTCGTAAGTGCCGGCCCTGACCGCCTCGCACCAGTCGAGATGATCGAGATACCACTGCACGGTGCGGCGCATGCCGGACTCGAAGCTCTCCTGCGGCTGCCAGCCGAGCTGGTCGCGCAGTTTGGTTGCATCGATGGCGTACCGCCAGTCGTGTCCAGGGCGGTCGGCGACGAAGGTCTTGAGTTTCGTATGCGGCCGTTGTGGCGAGTCGGGCAGCAGCTCATCGAGCAGGCTGCAAAGGGTGTCGACGACCTGCAGATTGGTCTTTTCGCTGTTGCCGCCGACGTTGTACATCTCGCCCGGCCGGCCATGGTTGACGACATGCCAGATCGCGCGGCAGTGGTCCTCGACGAACAGCCAGTCGCGCACGTTGCCGCCGGTGCCATAGATCGGCAGCGGTTTGCCGGCCAGCGCGTTGAGGATCATCAGCGGGATCAGCTTTTCCGGGTACTGGTAGGGGCCGTAGTTGTTGGAGCAGTTGGTGGTCAGGGTCGGCAGGCCGTAGGTGTGGTGCCAGGCCTGCACCAGGTGATCGGACGCCGCCTTGGAGGCGGAGTACGGCGAACTCGGGGCATAGGGCGTCAGCTCGGTGAAGGCGCCGCTGTCGCCAAGCGAGCCGTACACCTCGTCGGTCGAGACGTGCAGGAAGCGGAACGCCGCCTTGCCGGCCTCGTCCAGCCCCCGCCAGTAGGCCAGCGCGCGGTCGAGCAGGTTGTAGGTGCCGACGATGTTGGTCTGGATGAAGGCGCCCGG
>ERZ795048.1972-NODE-1972-length-17245-cov-7.175451_pt1 | contig 17245 bp, 16 predicted proteins | sample MGYA00375132_ERZ795048 | MGnify/ENA primary metagenome ERZ795048 (study PRJEB30177, sample SAMN05720225) | activated sludge metagenome | isolation source: Anaerobic digester | place: Hong Kong | collected 2014-12-17 ...
GGGTCAGTGGCAAGGACGATGTCCGCCTGCACCTCCCGGGCAAGTTCAAGGCTCATGGTCATGGCGGCACGTTCTTCAGGATTCGGAGACTTTACCGTGGGGAAGGTGCCGTCAGGCTGTTCCTGGGCCTTCACAATGCTTATGTCGGTGAATCCGAAATGGGAAAGCACCTTCGGCACAATCCGGTACCCGGTACCGTGGAGAGGGGAGTACACAATTTTCACGGGGGAGGTTTTTTTCTCCCTCAGGGCGTATTGTTCCAGGTTTTTGATATAACTGTTCCTGATGTCATCGCCAATAACTGTTATTATGCCCCGGGCAATGCCGTCATTATATGGCATTGACTTGATTTTGTCTATGGAGTCAATTTTATTCACTTCGGAAATAATTTCGGTATCCTGCGGTGATACCACCTGGGCCCCGTCGTCCCAGTATACCTTGTAGCCGTTGTATTCCGGGGGATTGTGGCTTGCGGTTATCACAACACCGGCTGTCGCATTAAGCTCCCGTACCGCGAATGAACAGAGTGGAACAGGGGTAACATCGTCGAAAATATATACTTTGATGCCGTGTGCCGCCATCACCTCGGCAGTTTTTCTTGAAAATACATCGGATTTTATACGTGAATCGAATGCTATTACCACACCCCTGCTGCTGAGTCCCCTGGAGGAAATGTAATTCGCGAGGCCCTGGGTCGCTGCTCCCACGGTGTATATGTTCATCCGGTTTGTGCCGGCCCCGATTATTCCACGGAGCCCGCCGGTGCCGAATTCCAGGTTCCGGTAAAACCGTTCAGTGAGTTCCTTTTCGTCACCCCTGGATGAAAGTTCCGAGATCTCCCGGATTGTATCTTCATCATAGGGCGGTTGTGTCCATTCAGCGATTTTATTCCTGATCAGTTCTTCCATTCCATTCTCCGGGTCCGTGCGTTTACCTGCTGATGATGGCCTTCACTTTTTTATAGAGTATTTCCGGATACTCCAGGTCAACTATCCGTATTTCACGGCGCGAGTGGCTTACGATATCGTCTGTCACCGCAGTGGAAAGCACAATGGTCCCAAGCCCGAACATTCTCTGCGCGACACCGCGGACAAGATTGACCTCGATAATGCCGTCAAAGCTGATGGACCTGTCGCCGACGGTAAACACCCCTTCGCTGTAATCAAGTTTGTTTCTGAAGAATTTATATTCTGTTTTTGCGTACCGGTTCATCATCGAGAAAAGGTATACGATAGGGGTAATGAAGAAAAAAAGGCACCCGAAAAGAACAGCGAAGAACCATGGGTGGAGTGAAAGTTCAAGGTATTTAATGATAAAATAACCGCCAATGCCGAACACCGCACCTCCCCACAGGGTAAACAGTATCTGAATAGGGATCTGTTTGAAAAGGGTCACCAGGGGCGAGAAGAAAGGCCTGATAATGAGGAGCGGTTTGTATTCATCTCTGGTTTCTTCAGGGGAAAATTGCGGCGCCCCGCAGTGTTCGCAGAAATTCGCTTCTCCCCGTACGTCCCTTCCGCAGTTATGACAATACATTGTATACCTCCATGAATATTACGGATATATTTCCAGTTTGTGATGTATGGCGTATCTTTATACCAACAGACTATACTGTACCCTGTATACATACAAAGGGTAGTATAGTTAATTATCGTGATTATCCGGCCAAAACGAAACTAAAAAACATTGAACAGGTATATTTCAGGTAATCAGTACATACTAATTATATCGAGTTGTCAAGGGTTATTACGCGATAACAGTATGCGCCGCCCGGAGTTGATCCGGGACCTGTCAGTACAGGAATTCAATGTGCCGGCGGTATTTTACTTGCTTTTAAAAAAAGCGGATACTACACTTTACATTGAAGGTATTGTGCGTGGTGGTATGAATCATTCCGTTACATCCGGAATAGTGTGTTATATAAGGCTGATGAGAGGAGAGTTCCATGAAACCGGAAAAAATAATTATTGCTGTACTTCTTATTACAACCGCGTTATGTGCGGGATGTCTAAGTTCAGGCACGCTAAATGTTGTTATACCGCCTGAAACCCGGTATAACGCATCGGGGCAGGTCCTTATTGTTATGAAACGGCGTGACCCTGTCAGTATACAGGATAATCTTGAGCACCGTCTCCTGAAGGCGGGATTTGTTGTAAAACCGAATCTGTCACCTGATCTCGCGGAAAAACTTCGCAGTGAACAGGGGAGCAGGAGAGGGAAGTTCGCCGCGTATACACTGGAATATGATTATCATACCAGAAGGACTTTTTTTCTCAAGCGGCTGGTATTCGATAAATTTTCAGCAAAGCTTATCCGGGTACGGGACCGTAAGGTCCTGATGGATGCCAGCTTCAGGGGCAGCCGTTCAGTGGAAGGGTTTCTTGATGAGCTGGTGGATAAAATGACGGTACTGCTTCCACAATAGGAGCAGTGCCGTAGGGTAATTATGTTAACAGATTGCATTGAAAAATAGTAACGTCCGGAGGTGTACACAGAAATGAGGAAAAGACTGCTATGGGGATTGATACTGGTATGCACGTGCAGTATCAATATGTATTGCGGTTCATCACAGGAGGTTGCAGCCCCTGAGCCGCCGAAGGACCTGCCGGTGGTGGATGAACGTGAAAGGCTTATCAGGGAGCAGCTGGAACGGCAGCGGCAGAAGAGGGATGAGCTTATTGCCGCGGCAAAAGCGGACCAGGGTAATAATCCGGTAATTATATATAAGCACATTCTCCGTTACAGTAAAAGTGTTCCAGAAGTCCAGCTCTTCGTGTATAACAATACCCCCAAAACAGTTGGTTCCTATGAAATCGAGTTCCGCTGTTATGATGACCGCGGGCGTCCGGTACGTGAACGGTCCACCAGGTCGCACATTTATGTGGGTGTATCCAGGGGATACGAGATAGAAAAAGGGGATGTCGACCGGCCGGTATGGAACCTCAGGGGAATGGAGAAAACCACGAATATCAAAAGGATACGCCTGAAAAAAGTGTCCTTCACTGACGGCACCTCCTGGCGGCGGAGATAAGTATCAGTCATGGATAACCGGCTCAGTGTTACCCCTATTGTCCGCTATAAAAATGGATCATTCCGGAATGAAGATGATGTGGTCATATCAGAGGAGCCCCTCTCTATTTTAATTAACGGAGGGCCCTCGTTTTTCTGCATGCGGCTTCCCGGAAATGATGTGGAGCTGGCCCTGGGCATCTGCTATGGTGACGGGATTATCAGTTCCTATGCTGATGTCAGCGGCATGGAGATATCTGAAGGCGATATCAAAACAATTGACCTCATCATTGAAAGAAGGAAGTCCGGCCATAACGGAAAGGGGAAAATAATCAGAAGTTCCACCGGGTCGCCGTTTCATGAGGAGTATTCGAAAATAATGGAGAAAGGGGGTGTCTGCCGTGATGCACTTCGCCTTTCCGCGCAGAAGCTTTTTTCGCTTCATGAAGACTTTCACGGAAGGCAGATACTGTTTAATGAAACCGGAGGGACCCATGCCGCGGCGGTATACGGCTATGAGGGAGAGCTCCTCAGCTTCGCGGAAGATGTGGGGCGCCACAATGCCTTCGACAAATGTACAGGGCGTATTCTGATGGACGGTACCCTGGAGAATGCGGCAGTTGCCGTGTTGTCATCACGTCTCAGTTATGAAATGGCCTCCAAGGCCGTGCGCCTCGGAGTCGAGGTGCTCACCGGTGTTTCCGCCCCTACCTCCCTCGCGGTGCAGCTCGCGGAGCAGAATTCCCTGACCCTGATCGGGTTTGTGCGCGGGGACCGGTGTAATGTATACAGCAGGCCGGAAAGGATGATACGGTAGGACCAGCCTGTTATTTCACCGCGTAAATCACCATGGAGCTCGTGGGGCTGAAGTTCCCGAAGGAAAACCTGCTGACCATGTGATACCGGGAAATCCTTATCCAGTGACGGTAGTCCCACAATGAATGGAACCCGCAGCGCGACTTTCTCAGCTTCGGGAGCAGTCCGAACTCCACCGGGCGGTATACTTTTATCCGGGAAAAACCAGCGCTTCGTAGTGCAGCGGAAAGGTTCCGCAGGGAGAAATAGGAGAGGTGCCCCGGAAGGTAATACCCGTAGCGGTCCTTCAGTATCCGCGCCTGGAGCCCTTCCATGTTGGCGGTCTGAAGAACAAGGAGTCCCCCTTTTCTCAGCAGCCTGCAGCATTCATCCAGGGCTGTGGCGGGGTCCTTCAGATGTTCCAGTACTTCTATCATCGTTATTACGGAGAAGAAATCCGCGTCGTAGGGGTGGTCTGCGAGGGTTCCTGTATGTACATTCAGCCCGCCCTCATCCCGGGCATGGGAGGCGGAATATTCCGACATCTCAATTCCATACGTGGAATAATATCGACCCGCACGCCGTAAAAATCCGCCGAAGGATGATCCGATGTCAAGAAAGTTCCCCTCCTTTACATAGCGCCTGATGACACGCAGCCGGCTGTCCCAGACGTATGACGCGTACCGTTCCGCTTCGCGCTCATCGTAATAGGTGTATTCGGCGCTGCCGCGGTAGTAGTCCTCTGTATAGAAGCTCTTCACCGCGGCATCGGTAAAGGGGGGGTTCATGAAAATAAAACCGCATGGGCCGCACCGGTCAACCCTGAAGGGCGTGGAAAACCTGGTAATGGTATAGTGCGGGGCGATATCGGGACTTCCGCAGAGGGGGCATGTTGTCCGCGGAGGGTCGTACATCGCGGAATCATGGAATTCCGGTTCGCTGCCGGTATTCATTCTTTCATTCCCCCTATTGTTTTCATCGCGAGGGTTATCCGTTCTTCAGGAGGCAGCCCTTCGCCGGGAAGGGTTTCAATGAGCTCCAGCCGTTTCCGGAGGCCCCTGAGATTTGCTATCTGGATCGCGAGTCCCGGGCGGGCGTTCATTTCCAGTACCATGGGGCCCTTTTCGGCATCCAGAGCGATATCGACCCCGAGATACCCCAGTCCCGTCATGTCATATCCCTTGACTGACATGAGGACCATCTGTTCCCAGAAAGGGATAGGTATGCCCGATATAGAAACCTTCGTGTCCGGGTGTTCGTGGATGGTCTTGTTCTTGTAGACCGCGTTTCTGGTGATTCCCGTAAGAAGGTCAATGCCGACCCCGATTGCCCCCTGGTGGAGGTTTGCCCTGCCGTTTGACTCTACGGTGGGGAGGCGCGTCATTGCCATTACGGGATAACCGCGGTACACAATGATGCGGATGTCAGGAACGCCGTTGACCGCGATCGTGTCGAATACAGGGTGGAGCTGTATCATGTACTGCACTATGACCTTGTCCGGGTAGCCGCTCAGTGAATAGAGGCCGCTCAGTATCTGCGCCATGTGGTAGCGGAGGTCGCGGATCGTTATCATTTCATTATTGGAACGGACAAATACGTCGTCGGACCTCCCTTTGATGACGATTATTCCATTTCCCATGGAGCCCGCTGCGGGTTTAATGACAAAGGAGTTGAAGGGCCGCAGAACAGTGTCAAGGTTCTGGAGGCGGCCGAATGTCTGAAACACCGCGTAGTTGTCCGGCATGGGAATACCGTGTTCCCGGGCAAGGTCGGAAGTGATTACCTTGTCGTCAACCTTGGGGTAATCCTTCCGGTGATTGTTCTGCAGCATGTACTTCCCGATGCGGGCGTTCATGCCGAGGACCCCCATGTCTTTAAATCGTTGCAGTATCATGGCAGCGGTTTTTTCAACATCTCCCTGAACCGTAGAAATTCTGACAGCCTGTAGCCGGTATACTTGCCAATAAGAATAAATACCGCGATCATGGACAGCAGTGTCTCCGGGTAGGTGAATACAATCACCTGGAGCACCTGGATTGAAAAGAGCCAGTAGGATATAAGGGCGATCACAAGGGTCCCCAGGAGTGCCTGCGTGGTGTTCTTAAGGCCTTCCTCAACAATCATGATGCTGAAACGCTCAATGAATATCGATGTAATGACAATGGGAAACATTGCCGGCGTAAAGTTGTGAAACCACCGTGTTGACTGGTTCGCTATGGCGAAAATACAGAGAAACGCAACCACAAGGGTAAGGATTATGGAAAGCCTCGGTACCGCTAAAAGGTGCAGTTTTTCAAGAAGATACCGCTCGATAAACCCCAGGGCCACAAGGAGAGAGAAGAAGCTTACACCGAACACAAAGGTGGACTCCTTGAAAAATAGCGCCAGGAGGATCGGCATGAATATCCCGAATGTCCTGAAACCGATGATATTCCGGAAGAATGCGAGTACCACTCCTCCGAGAGGAATCAGGAGCAGAATTTTAAAAATAGCCTGCACCTGCATGGGGAGGGTGTAAAGAGAAAACTGCAATAACCAGGATTTTGACTCCTGGAGCTCTTTCCGGTATTCATTTATCGTAAATTCCCTGGACACGACCTTGTTCGCGTATACCCGTATACCGGCATGATTGTCATTCAGTATGTCTTTTACTGATTCGAGGTTCCAGAACAAAGGGAGGTATGCGGCGGTAAGGGACGCGAAATGTCCGTAGGTGGGACATGCCGAATACCACTTGTTATTCAGATATATTTCATTCCAGTAAAATATCCGCCGCTTGCCTTTCAGGTTTTCATTTTTCTGCGGGCGGAGTAGAATTCCCCCCACAATCCTGGCGGGGATCTGCTGCCGGCGGCACAGCAGCATGAGGAGTTTTGATTTCCCCAGAGAGTCTGACTCAAGGGTCTCAACTACGTCTTCAACTTTTGAACCGTTTTTGTTGCTGTTATACAGTATTTCTTCATTTATGAAATAATACAGCGCCTTTGCTATCCGTGTTTTATTCCCTGTTTTCGGCACAATCTCATTCTCGATTTTTGTCAGTGCATCAAGTTGTGTTTTTGAAAACTCAGGAAGCGCAAGGTACCGTTCCCGTATTGAAGCGGAATATGCTGCCGTTGTGTCGGGACCGGGAGGGGACTGCTGCAGGTCACGTGTGCCGAGAACCACTTTGTAATACGCGCTGCGCTTTGTACGCGCGCGTCCCCGCCATGTGCCGAAATATCCGTCAGCGCTCCGTGTAATGGTCAGCGCCATCCCCTTGCCGTCAAATTTTGAGTCTTTTATGAAAAGCCGTTCCGAAGGCTTGGGAATGGGGAAGTGTATCCGCCGGAATGATTCCGAGGGCTGTATGCCGGTTATTACCTCGATGGTCCACAGCCCCTTCTGAACTGTGGGCATGAAGGATACTCCCAAAATCTGTGTCTTGTAAAATATCGGGAACAGGGAAATGAAAAACAGTACTATTACAAGGGTCCAGGTTCGTGCATTCATGGGATTAATCAGCCAGCACGTGGGATTGCGACACATCCACTAAAAATTTTCCTCTGAGGAAATTCCGGCCCACAAGGAATTTGTATTTCAGCGTGCTCCGGTCATTCAGATTAATAAATGTGTCCCGGGTGACAGGGCCCATGGTTACGCGCTCCTTTATTACATACCGGCGGGAGGATTCTCCGCTTGTACTGCGGATTTTTATTGTTCTCCATACTTTCGATTTCAAACGGATTAGCTTTCCGGAATTGTCGACAGTGGTGAATTCGATGAAAAGATCATTCCCCACCGATATTTCACGTTCGTTGATTGAATGAAGGGAGCATTTCCGGGCCCCGGTATCAATGCGTGACTGAAGGTTCAGTCCAAGTTTGGGGATTGATACCCATTCAATTCTGCCGATGATGATTTTACCGTTTTTGGAGAGTGCTGGATCCTGTTGTGTCATCATTAATGCTGCCGTTATTAATACTATGAACATGATAAACTTTTTCATGTATGCTGTACACCCCGGATAAATAAAAATAAGACAATAATTCATGCCCGGGTTAAATTTTTTTTTCCATTCCTGATGGTATAAAATAAGGTAATGATGTAAAAAAAATTTTTTTCCGGAACGTGTTGCAGTATCTTAGCATCAGAAATTGATAATATTGTGTACGTATATATGCGGCTAATGATCTATCTGAACATGCACTATGATAGTACGACTTGTCAAGGCATTTCGTTATGATATATGACCGCATGGGGGGTATTTTTATAATTTTTTTTGAAATTAAAAAATTATACAATAAAAGGCTTGCATTAATAAAGAGCCTGATCTATAGCCTCGTCTGCCTGTTGCGATCGGGCAGATTCAGCAGGGTAACAGCTGATTGTTTTCTGCAAGCCGGGAGGGTGCCGGAGCGATAGTATATTACAATGTAAGGGGTGTACCATGGATACAATACTGCATAAAATCAGCACTCTTGCTCAGGAGTATGATTTTATTCCTCCTGAAGTTATTAAGGAAAAGAATGTCAAGCTTGGGCTCCGCAATCCTGATGGTACGGGAGTTGTCGCAGGCATTACAACAAAGGGGTCTGTTATAGGGTACAGAAGGACCCTTCGGGATGTGGAAAACAAAATATATGATGTAGAACAGTGCCATGGTGAGTTGTATTATTGCGGATACAATGTAAGTAACATTGTTGATCACCTTGAAAAAAGCAAACGTTTCGGTTTCGAGGAAATAACATATCTTCTTCTTACGGGAACACTGCCTACGACAAATGAACTTGATCAGTTTACCGAAGAGCTTTCCCGGAGAAGGATGCTCAGCCGTGAGGAACGGAAAATCCTCATGGAGGATGTGAAAAATGACAACCAGATGTACGGCCTTCACAGTTTTATATCGCACATGAGCCGTCTTGATGACAGGGCGGATTCTACTGATATTGAAGATGTAACGAGACAGTGCGTCAACATCATCGCGAAGGTTCCGTCTGTAATCGCGAACAATTATAATATAACCCGTTTCAGGAACGGGGGTGACCTGATTGTTCTCAGATCGAAACCGGAACTGGGCATAGCGGAGAATTTCCTGTATATGCTTACCGGCGAAATGCCGGACCCCTATGAGGCGCTTCTTTTTGATATCGCACTTATCCTTCATGCGGAACACGGTGGCGGTAACAATTCAACCTTTACCGTACGGGTCGTGTCCTCAAGCGGCGCGAATACCTACATGTCCATTGCCGCCGGTGTTGCTTCACTCAGCGGGCATCTCCATGGAGGGGCAAATGAGTCCGTGGACCTGATGATGGAGGACATGAAGGCACATGTCAGCGACTGGGGTAATGAAAACGAAATATCAGATTATCTTAAACAGATACTGGATAAGAAAGCCGGCGACGGAAGCGGAAAATTATATGGGTTCGGTCATGCGGTGTATACCATTTCCGATCCCCGTGCAATTATATTAAAGAAGTACTGCCGTGAACTTGCACGCCGTAAGGAACGGTTCGATGAATTTCTTCTCTTTGAAAAGGTTGAGGAAATAGCCACACACATACTTTCTGAGAGAAAGGGAAAAACAATCAGCGCCAATGTCGATTATTATTCCGGGTTCCTTTATTCAATGCTTGGAATTCCCCGGGACATATTTACACCGGTGTTTGCAATGGCGAGGACTGCGGGGTGGTCGGCACACCGCCTGGAGCAGATTGTGCAGAACAAAATTATCCGCCCGGCGTATATTACGCCGAGACTTGAGGAAATGCAGTATCGCGAAATAGACGACAGGTGAGAGGTGAGGTCATGCTTTTCTGGCCTCAAGGCCTTTCATCAGAATGTGAATTATCATGTCCGGCATTTCTTCAATATATTTGTTGAGGTGGTTGTCATCTTCACTGTGAAAAATGAAACCCGCGATACCGCCAATGAGATGGTTAATCAGTTCGGCTGTAAGGTCAATATTTTCTATAGATAATAATCCGGAGACGGATCCTTCCTCCAGTATTGATTTTACCAACTCTTTTTCGTCCTTTATGCCTTTACTTTTGGCTTTCTGAAGCGTATCAAACTGATCGGCAATATCATAAATATTGATTGAATAATCCCTTCTGAATGAAAGCAGAAAATTCAGGTTGGATGTGATATAATTTTTGAGCTTGCTGATGGCATCTCCTTTTTGCTGCTCCAGATTTTTTTTCATCGTGATCATTTTTTCTTCCTGGATGAGCAGGAATACTTCTGAAATTATTTCATCTTTATTCTTAAAGTAATAATATAGTGCGGAAGTCGTAAGCTTGCATTCTTTCGCGATATCTTCAATGGTGGTTTTCTTTATGCCGTACCTTTTAATGAGGTTTGTGGCATTTGTGAGAATCATTTTGCGTTTCCGATCCATAGGGTACCTTTAAAAAAATTATATTGTATTTCGGGAATGATATTTCCTTTTAATCGAATATTCAATTTATATAATTGTATAAAGCAGGCAATGGATGTATATGTCAAGATGAAATTATTTATTGTTGTAATGTGTGATAAAATAAACAGAAATGAATATATGTTCATGCCGGTTTCGGTGTGTTTTACTAAAAAATAATTTTGTATCCAAGTGCAAGTGTTGCACAGTCATTGAATGCAAGGTGCTCATGGTCATCCCAGAAATAAGCTTTCATATACGTATCCAGCATTGTGATTTCCGCGTAAAACCCGTGGATTATTTGGAATAATTGGCTTTTAATCAGTACCTGTATACCGATATTTAATGCCACATGAAACCCGGTGGGAGGATAATACCAGTCAGGACAATCCGTTGAATATTGCCAGTGGACGCTTTTATCCAGGGCGAAAAGAAATGTTGTTCCCAGATAGAGAGGTGATAGTTCACATATTTCACCAACTGCGATACGTATAGGATATATTGAGTTTTTCCATGACAGGGTATGAATTTCCCTTCCTCCAATCTCTTCCGGCACATATCCGTAGAAAAGCGTGCTTTCCCAGAATCGCTGAAAGCAAAGATAGCCGATTCCTCCTGCCGCATAACCGATATATCCTGCTGTCTGTACAGAAATAAGGTCAGGAATATACCATGGTCGATCCGGGTTGTGTTCCAGTGCTGCGGAGTTATCAGCCAACATAAAAAAAAGGGTTATAATCAGAGCAGACGCTGCACAACATCTGTTTTTCAGAATGAACATCGTTCCACCTCGAAATTACCGTTAGTAAATGTGACTATCATGTAATGACCATAGCCGGGACTCCCGATCTGATACCTGTAGACCCCGTTTAGCAGTTCTTCTTTGCTGTTTTCATGCGCATGGCCGTGAATAGCGCAGTCAAAATATTCTGACACAATCCCGTTGAATGTGTCCACCTGTGACTGGCTGAACCTGTTGAAGGCGCACCCGGAATTGTCGATATGCGCGAATAGAACACGATGAGCGGCATTGCTCGCTGAAGCTTTCTGCGCAAGCCATCCGTAATCGGGTTCGCTGCTTTCCCAGTTATTGTTGTGGAAACATATGAATTCTGTACCGAGAAATGAGAATGAGAAGTTCAGGGGACCATACATCTTTTCGAAAATTTCAATTCCATAATCGAGACAATCATGATTGCCGATTATATTGATGGTGGGATATTTTAGCTTTTTGATTACATCGTATCCCCAGTTGAATTCCTTCAAAAGACCCTGGTTAGTGGTATCTCCGATAATGACAACAAAATCCAGATCACTGCGGGAATTGAAGATGTCGATGACCTTTTTTGTCTCTGTGTAGAAATGATGGGTGTCAGATATCAATCCTATTCTATAGGTACTGTTGTGTTCCCTGCCGCTTTCAAGTGCTGCAATCTTTTCGAGATTACTGGCGTTAAGGTTTTCATAATCAACATTTGTCATATAGGGTGAGTATTCCATATCAAAATAGCAGCCCGGCAGGAACATTACCGGGATTACAGACAGTGCGGTATATCCGAGATTGCGAAGAAATTGTTTCCGGTTTATAGTTTCACCTGAATTGGTAAAGATGGTGTATGTGTTGAGATTTTTTGTACTCATTATATGGCCTCCATAAAATCGAAAAATAGAGGAATTTAATAGAAAGTTCTATAATTCATATTTAATCACGGTATGGTGGCGAAGCAATAAAAAATTGAAAAATATTTTAAAATTTTCAAATTATTGAGCGGGTTACTGGTGTAAGAAGCCTGTAATTGCGGGATTTGCGGATAAAAAAAGAATATACTATTTTACTGCTTCAAAATACCAGTGTGAGATGGTTCTGGTAATATCTCCGAGGGTACTTCGTTCCATTATTCCGTACCGGTGACGGGTAAAGGGCGTGAGTGCCCCGTTAAGTTCTTCTTCATCATAAAAGGACACCACAGAGTTCCGGATATCTTTAAGATCAGTGATCCAGACATTATTTCCCGCGTGACGGCCGCTCCGGAGCATTGTGTCACGTGCAGACCTGAGGGTGCCGAAAAGCATTCCCCCGGGTTTTAATACGCGGTAAATTTCACTGATGATGGTGTGCATGTCTTCTTTTACGCAGTAGTGGAGTGAGCCCCATGCTACAGCAAAATCAATGGAGTCGGCGGCAAAGGGAAGAGCGGTATTGTCCCCCTGAACAAGAAGGGATTCCGGGTACAGCTCACTGCAGACACGAAGCGCGTTCATGCTGAAATCAAGGCCCGACACAGTTCCGATGCCGCTTTCAATCATATATTTCAAATGCCTTCCGGTCCCGCAGCCCAGATCAACAGCTGTTACACCGGCGGGGGAGTGTGTTTTCAGTACCGGGCTCATCATGCGGACAAGGGTTTCGTCGGGGTAAATCAGGACGGATTTATCCCTGGTGTAATGTGAATTCCATGAATCGGATTTATGCATTCTGTTGTTCCGTAGCGGATGCTGTTTTTTGAATTATGATTTTTTTCTTCTCAACTTCCTGTTCCGCGTTATCAATAGCCTGTTCCCGGTTCTTCCCCCCGGTAATGACGACGCCGATTCTGTCATGATTCGTGGCGGGACGTGCCGTTATATCGCCCTGTTTTTTGAACATTTTCCCGAAAATGAGATCTCTGGAATGTGTATCGCCATTGTCCTGTACCGACTGAATCGTTCCCGCACGCCCGGTGATGTAGCGGACCACGATTGTTTTTTTAGAAGCCTGGGCGCGGGGAGGGGTAAAGCTCCCCCCTGAGACGGCATTGATCGTTTCCTGAATAAAATTATATCCGGTCCTTTCAGGTATCAATATATCGGGAAGATATTCTCCGCCGAATTCCGGAACAGCTTCAATACAGTACAGGTCTTCATCCGGGGTAATACGGAGCTCCATAATCAAAGGTGATGCCGTGATCTCAAAGGCATCTGTTATCATCTGGCCGATTTCAATAATTTTATCTTTAAGATGGTAATATTTTGAAGGGGAGATGTGGATAATATCAATGAAATAGGGCGGCAGTGACGTGATTTTATCGCTGATATCTGCAAGATGATATATGCCCTTATGCACAATTCCTGCTGCTATAATTTCATCACCCGCAATATATTCCTCAAGGAGAAACCGGTTCTTTTTGGGTGTGTTTCCGGAAAAGTAATTCTGCAGCCCCCCTTCGTCCTGAATCAGCTCCACATTCTTTTTACCGTGGCCCACGAGGGGTTTCACTACAAGGGGGAATCTGTTTCCGTGCAGTGCCCTGAAGGTTTTTGCATCAATAATTTTGTATTCAGGAGTGGGGATTTCACTGGCGGTAAACACCGCTTTCATTATTTCTTTATGAATAAAGTCATCAATTCTGTTAAACGGAACAAGGGGAATATCAAACTTTTCCCCGAGGTAACATGCTGTTTTTACCGCTTCGCCGAAGGACTTTGAAAGTACACAGGTTACATTGCTCACCATAAGAGTTTCCTGGAGAGCAATATAAATATCTTTATAGTTTGTCACAGATTCCTGGATCTTAAGGTCGCAGAGCTGCATGCCGGGTGCCTGCGGATTGGCATCAACCCCAATAACAAGAAAGCCGGACTTTCGTGCTTCCTGAATGAGTTTCAGCTGATGTAATCCGCAACCGATTGAAACGAATACAGGTTCCGGTTTTTTTTTCCATTTTTTCAATATCATGGGTATCTGTATTGATTTTTTTTTATTTACTCAGGGTGTTCCTGTGAAAATGCCGCGCATATATAGTAACAGGGCAATACCATATTAATCGGCAGTTTCATTAATTGTTTTGATATCCATGGCGCGATAAATCAATTACTTTATTTGATGAGTAAGGTGAAATGTGAAAAATTTGTATATACATGACAATATGCCGCCGGATACCTTCCGTATAATGGGGGAATCATGATTATTTCTGCTTGAAATATTATATATTATTGTATATTCTGAAAGTGTTGCATTGAGTATTCACGTGACAGAATTCAGTTTTCTGGTGAATTGATCAGGCGGAATATTGCCGGCGACACTATTACATAAAAAATGATGAAACAGTCAGAACACATATACCGTTCTCTCCTTCAGACCCTGCCTGATATTGTGTATGAGGTCAGTACTAATGGTATTTTTACCTATCTCAATGATGCCATCGTGAAAATAGGTTTTACGCCGGAAGAGCTTATCGGCAGTCATTTCAGTACAATCATTCATGATGATGATATTGAAAATGTGCAGCGAGACATTGTTCTTTCGCGAATGGAAGGAAAGAAATTTGGTGATAATAACTCACCTCGACTCTTTGACGAGCGGAGGACAGGAAAACGTTTCACGAAACTTCTCAGGGTAAGGCTGAAGCAGAAAGAGGGCTGTGAAAATAATTATTATGCGGTGAAAAACCCTATCGTTGAGGTGGTTTCAATCGGCCTGTATGATTATAAAAACGGTGGAAAGCCCCAATTTAAGGGTACTATCGGTATTATGCGTGATGTCTCCCATGATAACCGATCGATGAAAATGGTATTGCAGACTGAGAATCATTACCGCCTGCTCCTTGAAAACTCATCGGATATTATTACTATTCTGGCAAATGACGGCACAATCCTGTTTAAAAGCCATTCAAATGAAAAACTCATGGGATATCCTCCGGTAGAATTAATAGGTGAATGTGAGCTTGATTATATTCATGAAGATGACGTGCCGTCGTTTGACAGCATACTGAAAGAAGAGAAAAAACTTACTCCGGGTGAAACGGAGCTTGAATACCGTTATCGACACCGCGGCGGGGAATGGCGGATGCTGCATACCGCATTACGGCGGATCACGGGGGATGGTGATGCAACACGGTGTTTTATACTCAATTCCCGGGATGTTACGGAACACAATGAAGCTGAGAAACGTTTTAAGCTGATTGAAGAGAATGTAACAGATTTGTTCTGGATACGGGACCTTGACTTTGTACCGGTATACATGAGCCCCTCCGTGAAAAAAATGAGAGGGTACACACTTGAAGAGGCCATGCGGCAGCGAATGGAGGATTTTGTAACTCCCGATTCCATGAAAATGCTTAAGGATGTATTCATGCATGAAATGGAACTCGAGAGGAGCGGTTCGGGGGACCCGAACCGCTCTACAACATTCGAGGTTGAATATATTCATAAAAACGGGTCGCACCGCTGGTTTGAAGTAAAGGCGTCATTTCTTCGCAATGAGAAAGGGGACGCGGTTGGTCTTGTGGGCGTTGACCGGGATATAACGGAAAGAAAAGAAATGGAGAAGTCCCTCCGGGACAGTCAGCGTAAGGAAATGAGAAATGCGTTAAACCTCGCGTTCCTTTCACGGGCGGCAATGGAGCTGGTCGAAATTACTCCGGAGGAGAATATTTACGATTTTATCAGCTGGAAGGTCCGTGAGCTCGCGGGAAACGCGATTGTAATTATATTGTCGTACGACGTGTCTGCGAAAACTATCACTATTGAATCATTTTCCGGCCCGAAAGGAACCAGTGATTATATTATTTCAATAACAAATGGAAACCCTGTGGGCCTGCGGACGCAGATACAGGAAGCGGAGATACTTCATCGGGCAGGGAATCCTGAGCTGCATCAGGTAAAGGGGGGCCTTGAAGAGCTGACACTGGGGGCAATACCGAAGGAGATATCAGCAAAATTCAGCGCTCACTTCAATATTGGTGAATCGTATTCGATCAGCCTTGTTTCTAAAGGTGAATTGCAGGGTGTAGTCGGTATTATGATGCCCGGAGATGTACCGCTGACCAGCAGGGAGATTCTTGAGACCCTGATTAATCAGTCAGCTATAGTGCTGCAGAGAAAGAAGGCCATTGATGCCCTGCAGGAAAGCGAGGAACGTTACAGGAACCTGGTCCAGAATGCCGGTGATATCATTTTCGGCACAGATGTAAACGGGCTGGTTTCATTTGTGAATCCAGTTGCGCAGCGAATTATTGGATTTACGGATGAAGATATTATAGGGAAACCATTTGTTGACATGATACGGCCCGACTATCAGGAGGGAGCACGGAGATTTTTCGGTCTCCAGATTGTAAAGCGGATTGATAATACCTACTATGAATATCCCGTGGTGGCCCGGGATGGTCGGGAGGTATGGCTCGGGCAGAATACGCAGCTTGTATATGAAGGTGAACGGGTGCAGGGGTACCAGGCTGTTGCCCGTGACATTACTGAACTGAAAAACATCCAGGAAAAACTGATGTATCTGTCGACCCATGATTATCTGACGGAATTGCCGAACCGGGCGTTGTTTCAGGAAAAGCTTTCTTTTGTCCTTGCAAGCGCCAAACGGAGAAAAGACCTCGCGGGAGTGCTTTTCCTCGATCTTGACGGTTTCAAGGCCGTGAATGATACCCATGGTCATGATATCGGAGACATGCTTCTGAAAAGTGTCGCGAGACGGCTTGTTGACTGTGTGCGGGAGGTCGATATCGTGTCGAGGATGGGAGGGGATGAGTTCACGATTATCCTCGAAAGCGTTCAGAATCTGCAGGAGATGGTTGCCGTCGCGAAAAGAATAATCGTATCAATTGCGAATCCCTACATGCTGGGAGAAAATGAAGTACACCTCACCGTAAGCGTCGGGATTGCCGTGTTCCCGACTGACGGCATAACCGGTGATGTGCTGCTCAAAAAAGCAGATGACGCGATGTACCGCGCGAAAGATAAAGGCAAAAATAATTACCACTTTTACAGCGACCCCTTTTAGAACCGGTGTCCGGTTCAGGACGCGTATATCACCGCGAGTATTTTTGCGGGTGATTCATCGAGGCACGTGACCCTGTGGGGAACCGTGGAATCATAATATATGCTGTCCCCTGCTTCCAGAATGTCGGTGTATGTATCAAGCTGCACTTCAATACGCCCCTCAAGGACAAAAATAAACTCCTCCCCTTCATGGCTGTAGGGGGCGCCTTTCCGCTCCATCGGCTCGAGGGTCACAAGAAACGGTTCCATGCTGCGGTTTATCTTGTCCGGCGC
>ERZ795048.1974-NODE-1974-length-17239-cov-6.951816_pt1 | contig 17239 bp, 21 predicted proteins | sample MGYA00375132_ERZ795048 | MGnify/ENA primary metagenome ERZ795048 (study PRJEB30177, sample SAMN05720225) | activated sludge metagenome | isolation source: Anaerobic digester | place: Hong Kong | collected 2014-12-17 ...
TAATAACCGGGCGTTCATTATGGATGCCTGCCCACATGAAAACACGTTTTAATAAGGCCGGACTGTCTTCTGTATATGAAAAAATATTGACTTTTACAATATCTGATGTTCTCTTTATATTCTAACAATAAAGAGGTTTCTCATGACATTTAAAGAAATTCGCAATAAAATCACCGAAAACAAAACGGACCTGAAATGTTTCGGTGTAAAAAAGATCGGATTTTTCGGTTCCCGTGTACGCAATGAAGCAGTTGAAAGTTCGGATATCGATATTATTGTCGTCTTTGAAGAAGGGAAAAAGAACTTTGATAACTTTATGGATTTACACGCTACCCTTAAAAACCTTTATGGTGAAAAAATTGATCTTGTGACAAAAGAATCAATAAGCAAATACTTACTGCCTTACATTGAAGAAGAAGCAGTGTATGAAGAACTATAAAGAATTTCTGAGGCATATTCGTGATGAAATTGAATTTATTGCAAAAGAAAGCAATGGATTATCGTATGAAGATTTCATTTCAGACGAAGTATTAACAAGGGCATTTATCCGATCAATTGAAATCATCGGAGAAGCCAGTAAAAAGATTCCGGATGAGATCAAGATAATATATCCTGGAATTGAATGGAAAAAAATTGCGGGGACCCGTGACATTCTGATTCATCACTATTTCGGTGTAGATATGGAGATCATCTGGAATATAATTTCTGAAAAACTCCCGAAAATCTATCCTGTAATACTCAAAATGATTGATGAATAAATATAAAAAATCGCCATAATTTAATAATATCACATATCACTACCCTGATCATCATTACGGTATACATTCCCGATACCTCTATCTGGAATAATGATTTTACCGAAAGGAGAAACCAATGACCTGCACATTATGTAAATCAGGCGAATCATCAGAAGGTTATATTACTGTAACCCCTACCAGAAATAATTCTGTAATTGTTATACGGGATGTGCCGGCAGAAGTATGCAACAACTGCGGAGAATACTATCTTTCAGACGGTATCGCAGGAAGAATTTATGACCTCGAGGACCAGGCGGTGAAAAAAGGTGTTGAAATTGAAATTCTGCGGTGGGTTGCGTAAAAACACATCATATTCTCTGCCTAACTACACTTACAAGGGGCTGAAGCCGCCTTGTTCTGCGGTAATGGAAAAAATATTACTTAAAAACCATTCCAGATGAATGTATTAAAAAATTCTTGATTATCGTATCAATTATCGCTATATTTGAACCAGAATTAGATCATATTGAACCAGATACGGGCAAAGCAATGAAATCAATTACAATACATAACCTCGATTCATCTCTTGACTCCCTGATAAGAGAGAAGGCAAGAAAGCAGGGGACAAGCCTCAACAGGACCATTCAGATGCTGCTTAAAAAAGCCCTCGGTTTGCAGCATGGAACACCTGAAAACCGAAGAAATGATTTCATTGATTTATTCGGTGTCTGGTCGCAGCAGGACGAAACTGAATTCCAGAATAATATTCAGGATTTCAATACAATTGACGAATCTGACTGGAAATGAAAAAAATTCTTCTGGACACAAATGCATACAGCAATTTTCTACGGGGCGATGAAAATGTTTTAACGGCGTTGTCTGATGCTTCTATTGTGTATATGTCAGTTTTTGTGCTTGGAGAGCTGTATGCAGGCTTTAAAGCGGGTACAAAAGATTCCTGGAACAGGGGACTGCTTAAAAACTTTCTTAAAAAACCCACTGTTACCATATTAGACGCCACAATAGAAACATCTGATATTTTTGGTGAAATTAAAAGTTCATTGAGGAAGACTGGAAATCCTATACCAATTAATGACCTCTGGATTGCCTCCCACTGTATTGAAACGGGGTCACTTCTTATCACGTACGATGCACATTTCAACGCAATACCGGGATTGAGATTATGGAGTTTCCCGGAGAACAACGGGCTTTAGCCCATTGTTTTTTCATGGCGCTGAAATAACTCCCCTAACCACAACGACAAGGGGCTGAAGCCGCCTTGTTCCCTTTCATTAAAAAACAAAACGACTTACTCCAACGGCACCCTTACCCCAATGCTTATTACGCCTTCAGAACAGGTACACCACAACGCCCGGCCGCTTCTTGCAGCGCATTGTCAAGAGTGGCGATCGGGAGCCCTTTTCTCATTGCAAGGTCCAGATATGAAGCGTCATACGTTGAAAGGTTATATTCTCTTGCCAGCAAAAACACTTCTTTCAGCATTCTTTCCGGTGATTCCGGTTCCACAATGACAGGTAATTCATTCAGCAATTCCAGAAAACGCATACTGTCCGCAATACTGAGATGTTTTCTACGTTCAGCTACACAGAGTACGTTACCTACCTCCAGCGGCCATATCGATGGCACAAAGGCGCTCCCTGAAACAAGTTTTTCCAATATACGATCAGGGTATGTTTCCGTTTCATCGCTGAAACACCAGGCCATAACGACAGAATTGTCCACAACGAAATTTTCACTCAAAACCTTCTCCCTTCTTCAATCATTTCACGAATGGATATTTTTTCACATGAGTGACCTTCTCGAAATTTTCGAAGTTCATTAATAACCAGAGACGGTTCCCGCTTGCGTGACACTTCCGGTGCCTGAAGCACTGCGACGGGAACGCCGTGTTTAGTAATGGTTATCTTCTCACCATTTTTGACTCTATCAAGCAGCTCTGATAAATGGGTCTTTGCATCGTATGCACCAACGACATTCATGTTTCTTCTCCCACAATAATTATACCAGTCTACGACTAGTTTAATATATTTTTTACCTGATGTCAATGATCCAATTCATTTTTTTAATATTTTTACAATGGTAAATAATGCCGACTGTTATCTGATTGTCCCGCCGTACGGGTAACTTTAACTCCACGGACAGAACTATATGTTTTATAGTATATCGTAGTGTAGATGTGTATATACCCTCCCCCTTCCCAAAAAAACTTATTGCATTTTTTTAACGCATGTGACATAATAAATTATCACACCATACAGGGGGCCGCTGCAGACATGGATACCGCGATGCAGAACACAGTGACAGCAGCCGGTATGTCTCAGGCCGGTGAGCCCCTTACCTTCATTGGGACTTCCCATGGTGACCCCGGCGGGTTCGATTCGCTGTATGCCCGGCTCCGTGATATACGCCCCGATGCGGTGCTCCTTGAAGTGAGCTGGTTTTCGGTGTTTTTCCGTAAAACTGCCGGGGCCGTTCTGAAAAGGATTTTCCTCCGTAATATACGGTCCCTGGGCATTACCATGACACCGGAACTCCATACCATTGAGTCTTTTTTTGACATTCCCTTCGAATACAGGGCGGTGAAACAGTTCTGCCGTGAGGAGGGTGTCCCGTATCACCTGGTGGACCTGCCGTTCATTTCCTTTCTGCGCCTTTTGAAATCGCACCGCCTGGTGTACCGGAAAAACCTCCTGCTTCTTTCCGGGTTCACCGGAAACCGCGCGCAGCAGGAAATGTCTCTCGCGAAAAGGCTTTTTGCTGAACAGGACGACTGTACTGTGGACATCATCCTTTCGCGGATATCGAAAGACCGCCTTGGGGTGAAACGGGAGAGGAAGCTCGCGGAGAAAATTATCAGGTACCGGGGGAAATATTCCGGGCGCAGTATTGCCTATATCGGCGGGTGGGAGCACCTTTTGGAGGATCCGAAACAGCGGACCCTGTACTCCATGGTGCCGATGCGGAAACAGCGGACCCTTGCCTTTGTATCGCCCCCCGAAAAAAAGTGACATTGTAAAAATCATTGCGAAATATTTGATTTCCACGGAAAATGCCCTATACTGATAACTGCGCAGCCCGCAGGGCGCCATTATTTCTGACGAAAAGGGGCAGTATGGCAACGAAACTATACAAATCACTATTAGAGGAATCCGAGAAGGAACTGGGCACCGCGAAGCGGATGATCGCGGAAGACCCGAAATATACTGTTGCCGCCATCAGGCACCTTTTTCTTTCAGTCAAGAAATCTCTGGACGCCTTCGTTGCGTTTGCCGGCGAATCGGGAGATCCAACGGACGACATTGAACTGCTCCTTGACCTCTGCGGGGAAAATGACGGGCAGTGTTACGAGCTGTTCAATGACATCATCACCATGAAAACCTACATTTCCAATGTCAACCAGAAGGCTGATGAGATTGACACCGCAAGCGAGGAACTGCTGGGTTCCCTTGAAATCGCGGACAAGGTGTTAAAATTCATTTCCGAAAAAACCGCTACAATCCAGTAACGGGCCCCCTCAGTGCTCAATAGATATGATACTCTTTCCTGTGTTTCAGGAACCTGTCCTCATAGTCCTTCCATAACCCGCTGATGGCAGTGATGCCGGCGCCTCCCGTAATGGCTTCCCGTATTTCGGGTCCTCCCGCAAGGAGGTCAAAGGCGGGGTGCCGGGAGTTGAACTCATAGACATCGTGAAGAAAACGGAACTGTTCTCCGCCAAGGTCATGAAAGGCCTTTGTCACCGCGACACCCGTCAGGAACGGCCTGAAGCGTTTCCGGTCTGTGACGTGGAGATATATTCCCGGTATGCTACGGCCCTTATACTTGTTGAACGTCGGTTTATACTCCACAGGCCTGAAATATGCTCCCGGCAGGTTCATGCCGTTGAGCATTCCGGCGAGGGGCTCTGACCCCGCGAAGGGGGCCCCGGAACATTCAAAGGGCACCGTTGTTCCCCGCCCTTCCGAGACATTTGTCCCCTCGAGAAGGCACATGCCGGGATACACCACGGCGGTATGTACTGAGGGCATATTGGGGGACGGCGGGACCCAGGGCAGCCCTGCATCATCATAATACATGTCACGCTCCCACCCGTTCATCATGACCACAGTGACGCTGAGGTCAAGGGACTCTGTATCGCGGTACAGGAGCGCCAGTTCCCCCGCGGTGAGGCCGTGGCGCACAGGTACGGGAAAGACCCCCACAAATGATCCGTATTCATCCCCCAGAGAGGGACCCTCAGCCTCGACTCCCCCCAGGGGATTCGGTCGGTCAAGGACAACAAATTCAATGCCGCTGCCGCTGAGTGCCTTCATACAGAGGGCCATTGTATTCACATAGGTATAATACCGGGCGCCAACATCCTGAATGTCGTACACGATACAGTCAATATTCTCAAAATACCGGCCATCTGGAACCAGGGAATCGCTGGTACTGCCGTAAAGGCTCACCACCTCAATGCCTCTCACATTCTGTCCGTTAACCGGGTCCTGGTCCTGTTCCGTACCGAAGATACCGTGTTCAGGACTGAAAATCCGAACCGGCGGCACCCCGAGACGCCGCATTTCGTCCCAGAGATAGCGGAATGCTCCCGTTACCGCGGTCTGGTTCGCGATAAGGGCTATTCGTTTTTTTCTGTATGCGTCAATTCCCGCGAGAAATACTTCAATTCCTGTGGTTATCATTGTCAGACCTCACCCCGGCTCCGCCGCGCACCTCTCCATGTGGAGAGGGCTCCTATAGAGGACATGTGCTGCCCTGTAATGGAGAAATTCTTTACTGCATGCTATTCAATAATTCTTCAGCATGATTTTCTGCACCCCCTCGCCACCGTGGAGAGGGGGCCGGGGGGTGAGGTAGTTCATACCGTAAAATATGCGGAATGACAATCCTTTTTTATTGACAGTTTTTAATTCTCCCGATGCAATGAGTGCTGCTCTTTCATTGCGGCACTACCTGCAGTGAAATAACCCTGGAGATTTGATTATAACGCATGTTCAGAACGGATGTATTCATTGTAAAGCTTTTCAAAGGATGTGTTCCGGCAAAAGCCTTTGCCCTGACGGCAATTGCCGCGGTGTTATCCTGTTCCTCAATGCCCAAAGGTGATCCCGGCACGTTCCGCTTCATCATTACCGGCAACACCTACGCGGAATCCCCGTTCAAGGGGCGCAACATGCGGGTGAGCCCGACAATCAGGGCTATCAACAGGGACAACCCTGTTTTTGTGGTCCATATAGGGGACATGATTTTCGGGGGCCACGACTGGATGGGCATCAAACGGCTCGATATAACCCGACAGTTCAGGGATTTCCACGAGAACATTACCTGTCTCAGGCCGCTCCTTTTCACTGTGAAGGGGGAGATGGACCTCCTTGACGGATCTGATGAATTCTACAGGAAATACACACAGCGTACATCAAGGTATTCCTTTAATTACGGCGCCCTGCACTGCATTGTGCTTGATTCATGCAATGGTGACGATCCCGGCATCAATAAGGAACAGCTCACGTGGCTGAAAAAAGACATCCGCCGCTACAAGCAGGCACCGGGGATTCTGGTGTTTCTGCATCACCCGGTTTTCACGAATGACAGCAACGCTGATCCTGACTTCACACTGAAGAATCCTGAAGAGCTTCATGCCATTTTAAAGCAGTATCCCGTGACGGCGGTATTCTCCGGTCACGGAAAAACATATTCCAGGACAACCCGTGACTCCATACAATACATTACAGCCGGTTGCAACTTCGCATCAACGGGAAATGGAAACCGGAATACCGGAGCCGCGTCATATACATACTACATTGTGGATTACGCGCGGGGAGCCATTACAGTACAGCCGAAATCGGGACATTGAAAAATTTTTTTCGGGGCGATAGCACAGCACATATCGCAACTACATACTATTTATTTTACAAAAAAACGGTACACACTATGCAACGGGAAATTGTTTTCGACAAAATCAATACCTTCATTACGGAGCTGAAGGCGCAGAATATTTCCAGGGTGGCCTTTGCCCAGATCAGCGAACTGAGGCCGAAACAGGCTGAAAAGGGGCTGCTGAACCTTGTGCCGTTGAAAAAAATTGAGGTCCTGGGATACAGGGACTCCACCATCTATAAATTCATCATTGAAGACAAAGACCCGGAAGCGCTGAAAGAACTCTTTCAGGCGCAGGGGATTGCGGTAACAGTGAGAAACCGTAATATTACCTGATATATCGGGACACCGGGGCGCCTGACACTGCCGGCTACGACGCAACAACAGGGGAGAGGGACTACATGGATACCGTTCTTGAAATTGACGCATTGAACGTGAGCTTCAGAACCCGTGAATCACAGAATTTCGCGGTACGGGACGTATCATTGTCACTGAATAAAGGCGAAACCCTGGGCCTTGTGGGAGAATCCGGCTGCGGCAAGTCTGTTACCGCCTTTTCGGTACTCAGGCTTATATCGCCCCCGGGAAACATCGATTCCGGCAAAATTCTCTACAGAGGCCGGGACCTCCTCTCTCTCAGCGATGAGGAGATGAGGAAATACCGTGGCGGCGAAATAGCCATGATTTTTCAGGAGCCAATGACCTCCCTGAATCCCGTATTCAGGATCGGCTACCAGATATCGGAAGCAATCCGGCTCCATCTGAAGAAAAGCCGCGATGAGGCCCGGGACATTGCCATTGACCTGCTCCGGCAGGTCGGCATACCCAATGCGGAAAAACGGTACAATTCATATCCCCACGAACTTTCCGGAGGCATGCGGCAGCGGGTCATGATCGCCATGGCCCTTTCCGCGGAACCAGAGGTGCTGATTGCGGACGAGCCCACCACTGCCCTTGATGTGACCATACAGGCACAGATCCTTGACCTGCTTCTTTCACTTCAGGAGAAACGGAACATGTCACTTATGCTTATTACCCATGACCTGGGGATTGTGGCCAATGTCGCTGACAGAGTAGCCATTATGTACGCCGGGGAGATTGTGGAATACGGTTCAATCGCACAGATTTACGAGCATCCTCTCCACCCCTACACTGCCGGCCTTTTCGAGGCAATACCGTCAATCGGCACCGACACAAAACGCATGAAAACAATTCCCGGCATTGTTCCAACCATAACGGAAACACCCGTAGGATGCGTGTTCTATCCGCGCTGCAGCAGGGGGGACCATGAATGCACAGTGCAAAGAATCCCATTGATTGAAAAAAGCAGCGGCCAGTTGGTCCGCTGCATCAAGGCATAAAACAGTGTGAATTCTCATAATGCGACATAATGTTATTTTTTAACGCAGAAAAGGACTGGAGACCAGTCCTTTTCCACATGCATTATTCTAATATGCTGTTTAGTATGCGAGATTTATATGATAGGTCTTTTTTACCGCACTAAGAAGCGCAGGAACAAAAGACGGGTTCTCCTGCTGCAGGCTTCCAAGGAGATTCATAATTTCACCCCTGGTCAGAACAACGTCATAGTGTTCACATGTCTGAAGACTCTTTTTTCCGCAAATTTCCTTATTGATACAATCTTTGCAAATACTGTTTTTCATGTATTCCCTCCTGTAAAAGGACTGTATTCTTTACATCGCTCACAAAAATCGATGCTGCAACAATACAGTACTATAATGCAAGTTGTGTGCCATTTGCGGAATACAGTCCAAAAGGTAGGGATTTTCTTGTAAAAAACCAGTTCCAATATGATTTTTTTTGAAGAAATTATATTTCCGGCACAACAAAAAAACAATATTTTAAAAATATTTCTTTTATTTCACTCATTTTAGTCCGTTTTTGGCATACATATATGATTTTTTGTACTCTGTTTTCCCGCAAACCACCCGTCCGCTGTTGAAAATTAATTACCTTGTATCACTTTTGCAACAGTCTGTATGGATTAAAAAATTGTCCCATGCCATAAAACGACAAGGGGCTAAAGCCCGTTGTTCTGATAGAGCACATGGCATATCACCACCCTACGGGAACAAGGCTTCTTTAGCCCCCTGCTATTCACGGCTGAACAGAATATGCGGTTCCCGTGCCATGGAACCGCCGGGGCAGGAGGGGCAGATTATATATCATAATTTCTCTGAAGATTTTTATACGACAGCGCCTCAAGAACATGCTGTTTGCCGATATTTCCGGATTCGTCAAGGTCGGCAATGGTACGCGCCACCTTCAGTATTCTGAAAAAACTCCTCGCCGAAAGATGCATGCGCATTATGGCCGTTTCCAGTATTTTTTCTGTTTCCATGTCAATCACGCAAAATTTTTTCACTTCATCATTGTTCATTCTGGAATTGTACGCGGTGGTACTTCCTGAAAAGCGGGAGTGCTGCAGCGCCCTCGCCTCCGATACCCTTTGCCGTATTACACCGGAATCCTCCTCGCTGCCTTCCGCCATAAGATCGCCGTAGGGCACACGTCCCACCAGTACCTCCATATCGATTCTGTCGAGGATCGGGCCGGATATTTTCTGAAAATAACTGCGGACCTTCTGCTCAGAGCAGCGGCAGGGTATTTCCCGGTCAAAATAATATCCGCACTGGCAGGGATTGCTTGATGCCACCAGCATGAAATCTGCGGGAAACGAGACAGTGCCCGATGCCCTCGATACCGTAATTTCGCTGTCCTCCAGTGGCTGCCGCAGTGCCTGGAGGACATTGTTCCTGAATTCAACAAATTCATCAAGGAACAGTACGCCGTTGTGGGCAAGGGATATTTCCCCCACGGAGGGGATTCTGCCGCCTCCCACAAGGGCCACATCGGAGGCGGTATGATGGGGAGCGCGGAGCGGGGGGCGACGCACCAGTCCCTGCCCCTCCCGGAGCATGCCCCCGACGGAATGGATCATGGTGGTGGATATTGCCTGTTCCCGGGTAAGTTCCGGAAGCACCGAAAGTATCCTCTTTGCAAGCATTGTTTTTCCGGAACCCGGCGGGCCGTAGAGCAGGATGTTGTGGTGACCGGCGGCGGCAATTTCCATGGCCCGCTTTGCAGTCTCCTGGCCCCGGACCTCCCGGAAATTGTATCCTCCGGCATATTCTTCACAATTATACGGTTCAGCGTTACATCGATCAATATTTCCCTTAAAAACATCGAGTACATCCCGTATCTTTTTCACGGGAAACACCGCCAGCCCCTCAACTTCAGCCGCTTCCATCCTGTTTTCCCAGGGAACAATCATTTTTTTGTATCCTCCCCTGAAAAGGGCAATGGCCATGCATATTACCCCCTGGACCGGTTTCACTCTCCCGTCCAGTGCAAGTTCACCCACCATGGGGATCTGTTCATCGTCAACATCTGTCTGTCCTGTTGATTTCAGAATTGACAGCGCGATGGGAAGGTCAAAATTTACCCCCTGCTTTCTGAAGCCCGCGGGGGCCAGGTTGACAACATAGTTTTTCGGCGGAAACTCAAAGCCGGAGTTTTCCAGTGCGGAACGTATCCGGTCTTTGGACTCCTTTATTGTAGAATCCGGCAGGCCCACAATAGTAAATCCCGGGAGACCGCTGATTATATCCACCTCAACCTCTACAACATACGCATCGATGCCGTTTACTGCACATGAAATTCCCTGTGATATCATGTATCCTCCGCGATTCAATTATACGGGTACACATGAATATCATCCCCGTACATACCTCTTTATTATTAATACGATCGGGGATTTTTTTTTGATGTATTTTTTTTTCGTGGATAACTGCTTACACGCGGCAGGAGTACAAATGCGCCCTGCTGGATACCTGCCCCTTTTTTTGTTGACTTTTAATATCTCCTGTTATAATTTTCATGTGTTGTAATGTACGATCATCTTTTTCCAATCCAGGAGCTATACTATGAAAATCTTCAAAGCTTCATTTGTAGCAGGCATTGCATTACTCAGCATCTTCTTCATGCTACAAGATTCACATGCGCAATCATCAATTCGCGACAATATGAGAAAACAACTTGAAATGCAGCGGCAGCAGGACTCACAGGCTGTTGAAAAAGCCAGGGAACAGCTTAGGGACATCCAGAAAATGATACGGGAAAAGCATCTTAGCTTCAGAGCGGAGATGACAGAAGCCCTTAAACAGCGTATTCAGGATATTACAGGATTAAAAGCCCCTTCCCGTCTTTCCTCTTCTGCCAAAAGGCAGACAATCAATGGCGAGAAAGCCCTGAGCAGATTTGTGAAGAAAAGAAAGGGGAGCGGCAACCGCAATGTAAAGGGCGGGTTCATGTCCCTTTCTGAAGATGAAGACCTCTGGTATAAGCCGGCCGAGGAAATGAACTTTGATGATATTTATGATCTTCCTGTTGATGACGATATATACAGCAGAAGAGAGAGCGACAATATTTATAACAGGCGCCCCCAGCGGAGAGAGGAAAAAAAGGTCGAGCCGAAGAGGGAGGAACGGACACCGGAACGTAAACAGCCGAAAAGAACCCAGCCTGACCGGCAGAGCAGCGACAGCCAGGACCTTGCATACCTCGCGAATCCGACACTTGCCGCATTCAACTGGAAGGATAAAAACCGTGTAACCCCGATCCGCCACCAGCAAACATGCGGAAGCTGCTGGGCGTTTACTACCGTTTCACTGCTTGAAGCAAGTTATAAAATTCAGCAGAATAAGGATTACGATTTCTCCGAGCAGCAGATTGTGGATTGCGCACGCGGCAATAACGGACAACGCGCAGGAAGCTGTAATGGCGGCTGGTATGGAAACGCCTTCGAGTCTCTTCAAAGAAGGGGGGCCTGGCTGGAAGAAAAAGCCAAATACAAGAACAGAGATTACACATGTCCCGGTTTCGAACCAACACCTTACAAGGTTGTTTCATGGGGATATATCCGCCCTGACGGCGGCACCCCCACTGTTGCCGAAATGAAAAAAGCCCTTACCAAATACGGCCCCATCGCGACGACAGTGAAAGTCACCCCGCCCTTCCAGGCCTACGCGGGAGGTGTATTTGATGAGCACACACGCCTTAATGCCCCCAATGATGTCAACCACGCAGTTGTGCTCGTTGGATGGGATGACAGCAAGGGACGTCACGGTTCATGGCTCCTGAGGAACTCCTGGGGGACCCAGTGGGGCGAACAGGGTTATATGTGGATAGAATACGGGTGTAACGGCGTCGGCTATGGAGCTGCCTGGGCAGTCGCGGACGTTCAGTAAAAATGATTAACGGAGAACATACATATGAAATATTTGCGCACTATTCTTTGTGTTTCAGCGGCCCTTGTTGCGGGTACCATGTTTTCAGCCTGTAAATCGACGGTCGTGGACCTTTCAAATTGCGAACAGGTGGTTTCTGACGAAAACAACAATCAGAATATTACAGTACATACACACAAAATGCTCTGTGTAAAGCTGAAAGCACAGCTTAGTACAGGATATGGATGGTCTGTAGCGGGATCACCAGATATCCTCTCACTGGCCGGACAGCCGGAACTGGAGCCCGATCCCGAACAACTTTCAGGGGGGGTAGAACACCAGGTTTTCAGGTTTTCCGCGGTGAAAGCGGGATCAGGCAGCCTGGAACTCCAATATATACGGCCATGGCTCAAGAATGTGCCTCCCGCGAAGAAATTTAAAGTGAATGTTACGGTTGTTGATTAACCAATTCCCGCGAAAAATAATATCCGGGAGTTCCCCATGTCCCATCGGGCGGACTCCCGGATATATATCTCCATCGGCGTATCATGAAAAATAAATTCCTGATTTTCATTTTCCTTACAGCCCTGACGGTATTTGTGTCTGTCCGCTATACTGCGGACCTGAAAAAGTTTTATATCAGGACATGGTATCTGCAGATAAAAAAAATGACCCCCGATACCGCATTGAAAAAAGCACGGGCACTGTACAAAAAAAAAGAATATGAGAAGCTCCGTGATTACTGCGATGATATTATGGAATTGTATCCGGACAACAGGGAAATTAAAAACCTCGGGGGAATGGCATTGTTAAAACTCGGGGACCATTCTGCCGGGGCGCAGCTTCTCCTTTCGTCAATTGAAGATCCCGGGGATAATCCGGAATTGTTTAAAAAAGTACTCATTATACTCTTCAAAGAACGTCATTACGGGGACATTACCGCAGCTCTTGCTGAATACCCGGTACGAAGCGATACCGGTCTCCTGTATATATATGGAGTTTCCCTCCTCCATCAGGGAGACACGAAAAAGGGACTGCGCTATCTCCGCCAGTCGGAAGAACGGGGAAATATTAATTTTAAGGTGTACTACTATCTCGGACTGGCGCATAACAGGCTCGGCAACGCTGAAAAGGCCCGTGAATACCTTGAAGAAGCCCTGAGAATAAATCCCCTTGACAATGAAACAAGGAAACTCCTTATTGCAACATATACCACACTGAAGCAGTTTAGAAACGCGGAACGGCTGCTCCGCAGGGGTATGTAATAAAAAGTACGGGGTGATACCTATCTTTTTCCTGAAAAAAAATGAAACGCCTCACCTTGATTCCGGAGTCCGGAAATTATATAAAGCCCTTACCGGTCCGGACAATGCACGCCGCAGGGAAGCGGCTGACAGCATACTCGCGCTTGACGCAGGTGCCATCAGCGCAGTGCTGAAAGCCGTCGACAGCGAAGATGATCCGGTAAAATCCGCCGCTTTCGCATCACTCGCAGACGCAGGGGCCCGTCATTTCCCCGCCCTGATTGATGTTATGGAACTGGAGGACCCCGGAGTTCAGAATATTGCAGAAAAAGTTATTTCCCTTGTTCATGATTCAGCAGCACTTCCGGATGCTGTCAATGCGTTCCGCAGCACTTCGGTACGAGGCAGAAAGGCAGCACAGGAATTCTGCCTCCGTTCTGAAAATACAGACACTGTTTTTGAACTGCTGCTCAAAGCCCTGAAGGACAATGATGTAAATTCACGGAGGATCGCTTCTGAAACACTTGGCTCCCTCGGGGAAACGCGCGTCATACCGCACCTTATATCGGCCCTTATGGACCCCTCCCCTGAAGTTGTTGAAGGCGCCGCATGGGCCCTGGGAGAAATCGGGCCCCCGGCACTCGGCGCGCTTAAAAAGGCCCTTGAGAGTCCCCACAGGGATTTGCGCAAAAATGCACTCAGTATAATTATCGGTATAGGCAGTGCACGGTCAATTCCGGACATTATTGGATCCCTGCAAAGCGATGATCAGGACATCAGATGGAAGGCGGCGGAGGCACTTGGGAGCCTCCGCACCCCGAAGGCAATCGGACCCCTCATTGAGTGCCTGCGCGACAGGGACCGCGACATGAGGAGGATTGCGTCGTCTTCCCTCGCTGAAATAGGGAAACCCGCAATTCCGGTTCTCATTGCGACGCTTTCAGACAAATCATCATTTGTGCGGGAGGGCGCGCAACGGGCCCTCGCGGATATCGGTGATAATGCAGTACCTGACCTTATCAAGTCGTTAAAAAAGGCAAATCCCGCGATGCAGGGAAATATCCTGCACATCCTGGAGGAAATGGCTGACCACTCGGTGGATATTCTCATAAAGAACCTTCGCGACACCGATCCTTTCATACGCTCCGAGATTATCAGGATACTCGGGAAAACCGGCAACGAGGAGCTTATCGCCCCATTAACCAAAATGATGAGAGACCCCGATAAAGATGTCCGCCTTGCGGCAGCCACAGCTCTTGGGAATTACGGCAAAGCCGTAATCGGGGCCGTCCTGAAGTTTGCCGAGAAAAACCAGGACCACAGCCTTTATGAAGTATCACTTGTACTGAACAGGGTATGCACCAGAAATTCAACAGAAATAATTGAGGCACTGCAGAACAAATATCCCGAAGTAAGGAGAATTGCCGCCCGGGCCCTGGGAACCGCCAAGTCCATCAGTGCTGTCCCGCACCTTATTGAAGGGCTCACCGATGAGAGTAAACTCGTTCGTGAATCATCCGCCTGGGCACTTGGAGAAACCGGAGACCCCCGGGCCATTGCGCCTCTCGTCAGGGAACTCTGCGACAGCTCACAAAAAGAGCAGTCTCCCGGGGTAATGTGGGCCATCGCGAAAATCAAGGATGACTCCGCAGCTCCGCTTCTAATAAAGGCCCTTGAAGATGAAGCCCCTTTTGTCCGCGTCCGCGCAGCAGCGGTCCTCGGAATGATGCGTGAAACACGGGCTGTGGACACCCTTATTTCACTTATGGATGACCCGTCTGTGGAAGTGCGGAACACGGCAGTTACGGCGTTAGGCAATATCGGCGACAGCAAAGCGGAACCGCATCTGCTCCGGGCAATGGAAACAACCTCCGGCGACGAATGGAACACCCTGAGAAACGCATTGATAAACCTTAGAAAGCACGCCCAGGACCAGTCATGTATCATCCCTCCCCGGAAGAAATAATCCGTATCAGTGAGATCAGAAAACTCCATGCCGGTATACGGGAAGAAATAGAAGAACGTCTCTCGGTATTTCGCGCCATACGTGAACACGGCAGCAGCATGGAGCTATTCACGGAACTGGTATTCTGTCTTCTCACGCCCCAGTCGAAGGCCCGGCAGAGCGGCCGCGCGGTGCAGCGCCTTCTTGAGGGGGACTGTCTTTTCTGCGGTGAATACGATACAATTCGTGAGCGTCTCAATATCGTCCGGTTCCGTAATAAAAAAGCCGCCTATATACTTGAAGCCCGTGAAATGTTCTGCGGAAATAACGGTATAGATTTACGCGGGTACATCGAAGGATTTGAGTCGGTGTATGAACTGCGGCGGGACATTGCCATGAAGGTCAAAGGAATCGGGCTCAAGGAAGCCAGTCACTTTCTAAGGAACATCGGCCTCGGAGGCGACATCGCGATCCTGGACCGGCATATTTTAAAAAATCTCGCGCGACTGGGGGTGATACAATCCGTCCCTCCAACCCTCACAAGCCGGCGTTACCTGGAAATTGAATCCTCCATGAAGGAGTTTGCCCGGAGCACCGGTATTCCCATGGACCACCTTGATTTTGTGCTCTGGTACCGGGAAACAGAGGACATCTTCAAGTGAAGGTGCAGGAACTGTTATGGTGTGAGCCTGATAATTATTTCCCGGTGCTGCGGATACCGGCTGATTAGTGTGTCCCGGTCACCCATTTCGAAATCCTCGAAGGCAAATCCCGGCGCCACGACGCACCCCACAAGGCTGAACTCCCCGCCCCCTTCCACTGACGCGCCGAACCAGCATCCCCCGGGCACCGCAGACTGAAGCACACTGCCTTCACCTGCTCCGAGGATAAAGGAATGATATGTTCCTTCTCCGGATATCATGTGCACCCTGATGTCAGCACCGGTGAAAAAAAACCAGAGTTCATCAGATTTAATGCGGTGCAGGCGGGACACCTCTCCCCGGGGAAGCAGAAAATAGATAGAGGTCGCACAGGCACGGGGCCCGGAGAACCTTACGGGAAGACCCTCCTTCGGTATCTGCTCATCGGACCTGTACACTTCACGGTAATATCCCCCTTCAGGGTGGGACTCCAGGGAAAGTTTTTCGATCCAAAGGGACATTTCTTTATTCATGGCTTTTCTCTTGATAAAGGTATTTGCTCTTTTGCTATACCGTGTTCCGGACATGTAAAGGAATAATAGTTGTGATGCTTTCATTGCAGAAAAAAAATATCAATCTTAAAAAGAATTTTCTTTACACCACACAAAGGGTTTTGTACTTTGTTTTGTCGTAACGGCACATTTCGGGGCGTGGCGCAGCCCGGTTAGCGCACATGACTGGGGGTCATGGGGTCGGAGGTTCAAATCCTCTCGCCCCGAAATTTTTTTTTCTTCTTTCTCAGCACTCTTCGCTTCATGAATATTCTTTTCATCTTTTTTTACATTCGAAGCCGGGTTTCAAGATTCGTCTGCACTTGCGCCAACAATCATTGACAACTATGCCATAATCCGGTCATTAATATTTTCTCAAATAACACATTGACAAATACTCATAATTGTGCATCGTTTTGTATGTAACCATAAATTTTCCGGATAATCAGAGGATCACATGTCCTCCAGTGCATCATATAATAAAACAATACTCCTTGTTGAAGATGAAGTAATTGTCGCCCTTTCGCAGAAGATGGAAATGGAGAAACGGGGATACAGCGTTATTACTGCTTCATCGGGAAAAGACGCGATAGAAGCATTTAAGTCAAACAGGAGTATCGACCTGATCCTCATGGATATCGATCTTGGAAGCGGTATTGACGGAACTGAGACCGCTGAACTGATTCTTCAGGAACGGGACATTCCAATAGTGTTTCTTTCCAGCCACACTGAACCGGAAATCGTTGAAAAAACAGAGAAGATTACCTCCTACGGTTACGTGGTAAAGAATTCCAGCATCACGGTACTCGATGCATCAATAAAAATGGCGTTCCGTCTTTTCAATGAGAAAAAGCGTGTCCTGGAACATCAGCAAAAGCTGAAACACACAAACGAACAGCTTGAGAAATCGCAGGAACTTATTTTAGAACGGGAAAACAAGCTCAGGGAAAGTGAAGACCGCTACCGGTCAATCG
>ERZ795048.1978-NODE-1978-length-17207-cov-6.235308_pt1 | contig 17207 bp, 5 predicted proteins | sample MGYA00375132_ERZ795048 | MGnify/ENA primary metagenome ERZ795048 (study PRJEB30177, sample SAMN05720225) | activated sludge metagenome | isolation source: Anaerobic digester | place: Hong Kong | collected 2014-12-17 ...
TAGAATAAAAGTAATTCTGATCAACGAGCTCACTCTGTGCCGGATAAATATTCACGACGGTACTTGGCGTCCCGTTCACCTTTACCGCACACGAGACCAAAACGACCATTATAAAAACCATCGCGGCTATCTTCAAAAGAATCTTCTGATAATTGTTCATAATCCCCCCTCATGAATATCCACCAATTTGACTTCTGTTTTATAAATGATTAATTATAGCATATTTAACAAATCGTTATTTTATTTTCCGATAAAACTGTTTTTAACCTTTTTAAAATTCGCCGTCTACTGATTAAATTAAAACAAACAGTATCATTCTTTTTCTCCGTTTCTTCCTCAAAAAAAGAACGAACCTTCCGATTCGTCCTTTTTATGCCGCTTCTATCTTCCGTTAGTTGAACTTATTCCCCAACCTTATTCTCTACTTCCACATCGGTATAATCCGTAAGGATGTTACCACCATACAGGGCACCGACTGAGCCATGTATAAAGCTCATCGTTACCGTCTGACCACTTTGGATTTTCACACCCTGACCAAGATCATAGACACTGAAGTAATAAGTCGTTGTATCCTTCGTTCTCCCAAGATTTACGATATCGATCGGATTACCATTCACCTTAAAACTGAACGAATCCAATGCCCCTGCGGTAATGGGCCTCATCTTCATACTGCAGGTCACATAGATGGTTTCACCGAAGCTGTCCGTTTCCATGGATACGATCCTTGGAAATTCAGTCCCGTTAACCGGCTTATGCACTGGGATATTATCAAGAAGATAAGGCATTGAGTCACCTTCATCAATTGCCCACACATCGGTGAAATCCCATCCTGAATAGGAACTCTGCTTTGTGGAAGCTTCAGATGAAAGCCCTGTTCCGGCTGCAGAAGATCCGGGATAATAATAGAAATCCCAGTACCCTGATGCGGTACCGCCACTCTTTGTGGCGATCAACCCGCCCGTCTTGTCATCTTCCTGTATGATATTGTTATAGCTGTAACAGTTCTCAACCGTTCCACCGGTCATCTCGGCAATCAGGCCACCGATATACCCGTGATCATACGCATTGTTGTCCAGCGTCTCGCCACAGAGCAAGCCACCGGCATAACTGTTTACAACCGTACCGCCATTCTGTTTGGCAATCAGGCCGGCAAGATATGAATTATCATATTTGATCTCAAAATCAACATCGGCATAACAGGTGTCTATCGTCCCCTCGTTGATGGCAACCAAGCCGCCAACGATGCTGTTTCTGTATTCTTCCCCTTCAGCGCTTTTAAAACTTGATTTTTTAATGCATCCCTGATTCTTTCCGACCAGTCCACCGTATGTCACATCGGAAACCTCTGAAATAGAATCCTCATTGTTTCCCGTTACATGACAGTTTTCCACGACGCCCCCCGACTTCAGCCAGCCGGCAATGGAGCCGGTAATGGCTGCGGTATCAACAACCGGTGCCTGCATCCGAACATCCGTTATGGTCGCCGTTTCCACCACACCAAAGAGTCCGGCATAGTCATCATCGGCCGAATGATATCTCAACTTGCAGATGGTATTGCCCTGACCATCGAAGATCCCGGTAAACGGAACGTTTGCCGTTCCGATAGAGAGGAAGTCGTTGTAGACTTCATCCTGAAGCGTTATATCGTTAATCAGCTTGAAACGATAACCCTTATCGACATAATCACCCTTTCCGATATTCCTGAGCGTCTCTTTGGAATAAACGATGAATGGATTCTCTTCGGATCCGTCACCGGCACCGAAATCCTTTTCAGGACCATACCCCGGAAGAGGTTCCTGCTGAGCTGTTCTCAGATAGGGGTATGAACAATTCCCTGACAGGTTATAAATATCCCAAATATCTGTGAAATCCCAGTCCACATATGTATCCCGTTCCTTCATCTCCCTCTCAAATTCGGGTGAAAGGGATTTTCCTCCGCTTATGGACTCTATTCCTGTTCTTGTCGAATCCGTTTGCCAATGATTCTCTTTATTCATAGTACTCCAGCCGATTCCACAGAATTTAAGTTCATAACCCGTGCTATAGCAGTGGTTTATCCGACCGTTGTTCTGATCGCCGACAAAACCGCCGAGACTTAATGTGCTGATACCCTCTTCAAGGACAAAACCGCTCGTACTGTAGCAGTTCTGTATCGTTCCCGACGACAGACAACCGACAAAACCACCGGCTGTAGTCAGTGACGTATCGTTGTTTTTAACGGCTCCGACGCTGTAGCATTGGCTGATTTCTCCTGGATTTTCTTCGTTGTAACCGGCAAACCCGCCAACATAGCTCGTTCCACTGACTTCTGCGCTGCTGAAACTGAACCGGATGATTCCGCTGTTGGTTCCAACCAGTCCGCCGATGTTCTGATTACCGCTGACGGTTCCCGTACTTGAACTGCTGATGATCCAGCCCTGATTTTCACCAATTAGTCCGCCGAGACAGTTTTCCTCTCCTTCTCCGACTTCCGCATCGCTCCGGCAATTCGTGACCGTTCCGTTGTTGATGCCGACGAGTCCACCAAGATTGATGCCTGTCATCGTGTATCCATCGGCAAGCTTACCGGTAGTTGAACAGTCGATGATAACTGACCCGTTGTTCTTTGCGGCCAGAATCCCCACCACACTTTTTCCGATAATGCCTGCGTTTTCGACCACGCAGTTACTCAGGGTAGCATTTTCAACACAGCCAAAAAGTCCCTGATATTCTTTATTATGATTCTCTATCGTCAGATCCTTTATCTTATATCCGTTCCCGTTAAAAGAACCGGTAAATGGATTTTCCGTATCTCCAATTGGTGTCCAGCCGTCCCATCCGGTGTTGTCATTCACCGCTGCATAATCGGAATAGCCGTATGAATTTTCGGTCATATTCGTAACAAGTTTAAAATGTTTATCCCGGTATTCCGCTTCATTCAACTTTGACAATTGTTCCCAACTGGCAATCTCATAGGGATCTTCCGGGGTTCCGCTTCCACCGTTAAACACTGAAATCGTTGTTCTGCCCGGTTCTGTTTCAGGTGAATTGTCCACAAGATACGGATATGAATACTCACCGCCACCTTCAACGATGGTCCAAACCGGCTCTGCACTGTCAAAGACCCAGTCTGCAAAGGTACTCTTCTGTTTCATATCCGGTGTCAACTTTCCGAACCCACCGATGAGTCCCAGGGAATCTGTATAGCCGGTGGTCGAGATATCCCAGTAACAGTTCTGAAGCGTTACCGCATCTGAGGTGTTTTCTAAAGATAAATTTATCTCTCGCGCAGAAAAACCGCCGGCATATTCAGATTCAGATGTCACACTACCGGCAGCATAACAATTTTCTACAGAATCACTTTCAACCGAACCGACAAAGCCCCCTGTGTTTTCTCCCCCGGTAACATCTCCAAGTGAATAGCAATTACTGATCAGAGCGTTCCCGACAAGCACCTCCATAAAATCGCCTTTTAAAGCAATTCCTGCAAAACCACCAACATGTTTTCCCTGCCCGTAAACTTCTGCGGTTGTGTAACAACGATCTATTTTTCCATATTCAGTTGTAATCATTTGGTTGTTGATGCCAACAAAACCACCAACAGCCGAAAATCCGGAAACACTCCCACTGCTGCTGCATTTTCTGATCACACTTGTGTTAGAACCGGCAAACCCACCGGTATTCGTATGATCATAACTATTTGACGGATCAATTTGAATGGTTGCACTGGCGGTACAAGATTCAACTATCGTACCGCCGTAGTTGCCCCCAATAAAACCGCCTATTTCATTCCCATTCAGGTATATAAAAGTATCCGCATGACAGTTGGCAATATAGCTGTTATACTGACTCTGCCCAACAAACCCACCGGTGCCATTATGGCCACTCGGTTCTTTTGATATGATTGACTTCGCCTGCGAATAAGTGATGGTACTCCATTCAGTACAGCCCACAAAGCCGCCTTTATGACCTCTGCGATCCGAATCAATCGTCACACTCGCCGAGCTGTTCATGATCGTTGCGGTACTTGCCTGTCCGCAAAGACCACCCGAACGATAACTCACTATCAACTTCCCGGTTGTAGAGCAATGATCGATTTCTCCAAACTGCACGTGACCGACAAGGATTGCCGAGTGCTCAAATCCCGTGACAGAAGCCTCCTCCAGCGAAATATTACTGAGCGTTGCCGCATACGTCACTCCGAACAAGCCGTTATCATTTCTGTCAGATGCCTCAATCACCAGATTGCTGATCTTAAAGTTCTGCCCGTCATAAGAACCACAGAACGGTGTCGTCTCCGTTCCAATGGGCGTCCAATTCGTTGCATAATCCGTCACACTCATGTCGATATCCGCGATCTGTCTGAAATAATAGCCGTTCCCCGGAGTATCGAGATATTTTCCTCTGATGGCATTCAGCTGATCTGCCGTCGCAATACCAAACGGATTTCCCTGTGTTCCATCTCCTGAATCGAACGGTGTCCCGATGGCAAACCTCGCATTTTTCACAAGGTCAACGTTTGTCGTCTCCGTATGTGGAACAATTACCGAGAAGATACCAGCTGTCTCGGTTTCTGTCAACTTATAAATCGTTCCGTTGATCTCAGTATTAAAAATTTCAGCACTCTGATAGCTCGCATCTATTTCATTCCGATTGACATAAAGTGTCATGGAAGCATCGCCATCAACGATGTCGTAAGCTGATGTCTGAATGTCTCCCATACTTCCAAGGTCTCTGACACGATCTCTGGTATCCGGGGGCAGTGTTGTAATCTCACCACTCTGAGAAATACCGACACGGTTGGGTTCCCCTTCAAAGAGATACGTTTCAGGATTCGGAAGATGCTTAAGAAATTCAAAGGCCCCATCAACGGTGTGTGAAGCAGCCGCCTGCCTGGCATTGTAATAACGCTGCATCTCATAGACATACCCGTCACTGCTTTTCACACACACGGGGCGCAGGAGCTTGCCGTTTTCATAAATAAAGTCATTCTTCGCCAGTTTCATGGCAGCGTAATCCTCCATCGTCAGAATATAAAGGTTCGTCCCGTTTACCGCTGCCGCTTTCTGAACATAAACGGATTCGATGATGATCTCCCCGTCTGCCCTGCCTGTAAACAGCCCCTGTGTATCCTGGAGGCTGATCACTGCAGAGGAGATGGTCTCTAAAGTCAGGTCTTCTGACAGGAGCACAAAATACTGATCCCTCCTGAGCGGATTTCTTTTCAGACTGTACGCTCTCTGTCCGGTGGTGAAAGTGTAAACATCCGAAACCGGAAACACGGCTTCAAGCACCTGGCTTTCCACACTCAGAATCCAGACACCAAGATCCGTATAATCCTCTACGGTATACTGCCCCTCTATCTGCGAAAGCACTAATTCAACCGGCTGTGATGGTTCAGTCTGTACCTTTTCCGGTTGATTCACACAGGAAACCATCATCAGGACCAACAATACGATAATAACGGGAAACACCTTTTTCATTCATCCAACACTCCTTAACAGAAACTATTTTCTATTCCGAAGAATTATACTACACTGTTTTTACAAAACGGAATATTTTTACATCAAATAAAGAAACTATTCGTATAATATTGTTGATTTGGACCATCCCAACAAAAATCAAAAAAAGGACGAATCTTGATTCGTCCTTTTTTCTATAATGATTATTATTTTTTAAGGCTAAATTCTATCTATTCTCCCGGAAGAACTCCCGGTGTATTGTCTGTCAGGTACGGATAAGAGCTATTCGGTTCTTCCTCAATCGACCAGACGGGATTATCACTGTCAAAATCCCACCCTGTGAATGTTGACTTCAGTTTCATCTCCTCCGTCGGCTTCCCGTATGTATCGGTAACAGATGCCGAAGAGGTATATCCCGTCGTTGTACTGTCCCAATAGCAGTTCGTGATGGTACCAAAAACGGTTATCGATGGCATGGGGAAATTACCGAAAGCGCCCGCAAATCCACCTGAACTTGCCGCAGTTGAAGACACCTCACCGGTCGCATAACAATTTTCAACAATACCATGATAAATATTTCCGGTAAAGCCGCCTGTATTCTTCTTACCAGTCACACTTCCAAGTGCATAACTGTTTTTAACAGCCGCCAGAAAATTATTTGCTCCGGCAAAGCCGCCGGTATCAGTAACCGTATCACCGACAGCCACTACATCGGTTGTTGAATAGCTTTTTTCTATCAGCACGTTTACCGCGTTCCCGCTTAAAACATCAGCAAGGTTCCCGAGATTACTGCCGACAAATCCACCCGTTTGATTGCCTCCCGTTACGGTTCCACTGCAGTCGCTTTTCCTGATAATTCCCGAATTAGAACCGACAAATCCACCGTTGTTAATTTGACTGGTAACAACTGTCGCGCTGGCACTGCAGGACTCTATTCTCCCTAAATTACTTCCCACAAAACCGCCATTAGATTGCTGGCTGGTATTAATCGTCGCACTGGCACTGCAGGACTCTATTCTCCCCGAATTGGTTCCAATAAAACCACCTGCAATCTGACCCGTTGTATTGATAACGGTATTTGCGTGACAATTAATCAGATAGGAGTCTTCATACTGATAGGCGATAAATCCCCCATAACCCTGATAGCCTGCATCATTCTGCGTTATGGTCGACTTTGCCTGACAATTCGTGACCGTTCCATTCTGATTGACTGCGAGAAGTCCTCCGAGGAACCCCCTCTGTGGGCTGTGTATTATCACATCCGATGTACAATCCGCAATGGTTCCCGTTCCGTTCTGAGCAATGAGTCCACCCGAACGGTAAGCCACTTCGAGAGTTCCGGACGCGGAACAGTTGGATACGGCACTCCACTGTGTAAAACCGGCCAGTATTGCCGTATGATAGTCTCCGGTTACGGAGGCTTCATCCAGTGTGATATTCGACAATGTTGCGGAATGTGTTACACCGAAGAGCGCCGTATCAGACGTTGCACTGACTATGGTCAGATGACTGATCGTGTAGTTCTGTCCGTCATAGGAACCGCAGAACGGTGTCGTTGCATCCCCAACGGGTATCCAGTCCGTTGCATAATCCGTCTCGCTCATGTCGATATCGGCAATCTGTATGAAATAATAGCCATTTCCCGGTGTCCCGAGATAGTCCCCTCTGATGGCGTCTAATTGGTCCGCCGTCTCGATGCCAAATGGACTATCCTGTGTTCCCGATCCGGATGCAAACGGTGTTCCGATGGCAAACCTTGCATTTTTCACAAGGTCAACGTTCGTTGTCACCGTATGCGGTATGATCACCGAGAAGATGCCTGCTGTTTCCGTTTCAATCATTTTATACAACGTCCCGTTCAGCTCTATATCAAAATACTCAGCACTCTGATAACGCACATCTATTTCATTCCGGTTGATATAAAGTGTCATGGCAGAATCTCCATCAGCGATATTATAGGCAGACGTCTGAATAGCTCCCATACCCCCAAGGTCTCTGACACGATCCCTCATATCCGGAGGCAGCGTTGTAATCTCACCACTCTGAGAAATACTAACACGGTTGGGTTCCCCTTCAAAGAGATACGTTTCGGGATTCGGAAGATTCTTAAGGAATTCAAAGGCTCCGTCCACCGTGTGTGAAGCGGCCGCCTGCCTGGCATTGTAATAACGCTGCATCTCATAGACGTACCCGTCACTGCTTTTTACGTATACAGGTCTCAGCAGTTTGCCATTCTCGTAGATAAACGGTGATTTTGCCGCCTTCATGGCAACATAATCCTCCATCGTCAGGGCATAAAGGGTGGTCCCGTTTGCCGCTGCCGCCTTCTGCACATAGACGGACTCGATGACGATCTCTCCATTTGCCCTGTCCGTAAGGCATTCCTGTCTATCCTGGAGACTGATCGCCGCTGAATCGATATTTTCCTTTGTCAGGCATTCCGAAAGCAGGGCGAAAAATTCATCCCTTTTAAGCGGATTTCTCTTAAGTGGGGAAGTCCTTCCTCCGGCGGTCACCGTGTACACATCCGCTTCCGGGAGTCCTATCGCAAGTGCCTGACTTTCAACACTCAGAATCCAGACACCAAGATCCGTATAATCCTCAACGGAATAATGCCCCTCTATCTGTGAAAGAGCTATCTCTACCACTTGCGTTATCTCAGAGACGGGTTGTTCTTTGTTAACACACGAAACCATCAGCAATAAAACAGACAACAAGACAAAAAACAAAAACACCTTTTTCATTCGTCCAACTCCCTTTGTCAATCTACACATAAATTTAACTTGGGATATTATACTACTCTATTTTTACAAAATGAAGTATTTTTACATTACCCAGAGACTAAATCTGATAACAAAAAGCGGAACAAACCCTAAAGGCCGTCCCGTTTTTTATAATTTTTTCAACAATCAGTTCAAAAAGCCATTCCAGATCGCATCAAGCCGGTTGGTAGCACCGGAGACAAAGTAAACCGTCGACTCACCGTTGGCCGTACCATTCGGATGACTGTCTCCCGAATCCCCGCCGTACTCCACCTTCAGCAGATTGGCATGAGAAGCCGCATCCGCTGCATAAGCCAGAAAATCAAACCAGTTGAACACGGCCACGTTGTCAAGACCCGGATGGGCGGTGTTATAATCCGTCAGCCATTCTCCCTCTACCCATTCGTTGAACACCCTGGCACGTCCCCCGTCCACACTGCTGCCTTCATCAAAACAAAGAGGCGGGGCCGTCACGAAGATGAAGAGCGTCTCCGGATTCTCGGCAAAGATGACCTCTAACGGTTTGTAGACAGCTCCCTCATGATTGTAGATACTCACACCGGCGGGATAGGTAAAGACCGCCTTGTAATTCTCTACCGTCTTCGTATCCGAAAACGGATCACCCGGTGATGTTCCCAGCGAGCTCACACCACTGTTCGGGAAACAGCTCTTGAACAGAATGATCCGGTTCTCTCCATCTGATGTTTCAAGCTGCTTGAGCCCTCCGAGATAATCGTTGAACCACAGGATCCAGTGATTCATATCCGTGTTGTCCCCCGGAGATCCCGAGAGGGAATCCGGCCGGCCACTGTCCGGCCCGAAACAGGTCCCGTAATTACTCTCATTTACCTCATCGATATAGTCCTTTGCCGTAAGGGCTGTCCTCAAACTGTTGTTCAGCCAATTTTCTCCACAGGAATGATGGATGAAGACGATATCATCCGTCGTTGATGTCGTAGGAGTTGGCTGCGGTGTCGGTTCATCTCCTCCGCCACCCGTTCCACCGCTATCCGATACCGAAGAAAGTGTCTGACAGGCGGCGAAGCAGATGAGGATGACAGCTATTAAGAATAAGAAAATTTTATTTTTCATGTTATCACGCTCCGAAAAAATCACCATTTTATTCTAACACATATAATACTGCCAAACCTTCGAAGTATTGTGTGAGGTTGAACGGAAACAAAAAAAGGCTGGATAAAAACCCGCCTCTTTCCTAAACCATTAAATTTTTAAATTTAAAATCAACGCATTATATTCCCGGATGAGGCACCTGTTCGTTGTTTTCGAGATACAGAGCGGGAAAATAATTATTGTTATCACCTATCGGATCCCAGTCTTTCCCATAATCATCATAATAGGCTGTGTTGGAGGCAAGATCATTGTTCAAAACATAATAAGCCGCCAGGTATTCGGGTTTATCATCCATCACCGCCAACTGTTTCCAATCGGCTATTTGATATGGGGCCTCACTCGTTCCACTTCCACCATCAAAAGTGGATTTATGTGTGAAGGAAATAAAGCTTCTCCAATCTTAATAAAGAATTTCTGCGCCTCATACCCCTTTTCTTTTAAATGATCCGCTTCTACCTCTATCAACCAGACACCAAGATCCGTGTTGCCTCCGGGAGTATCCCACAGCGAAGGCGGTCTGCCGCGGTCAGGGCCGAAGGAAGTTCCATAGGTGATGTCGTTTACTTCATCGATATAGCTTTTTTTTGAAAGAGCGGAGGATAATCCGCTGTTCAGCCAGTTTGCTCCACAGGAATGGTGGATGAAGACGATATCATCCGGTTCTCAGTTATCGTTATAGTTTACATGAATACCATAAAAAACTCCCGTTATACACGCGATGAGTGATAACGGGAGTTGGAATGATTTTCACTTAGCTTACATGGAATACCACATCTGATTTTTTTCAGGATATGTGTAAGATTCATTATACTGTACATGCACAGAATCATTTTCCAGGATAGCGCCGCCTGTCTTTAAAGCACCGGTATCATCAACTGAGAAATTCTCCTGCATATTCTCCGGCGGATTTGAACCGATATGCCAGGCGTTTCCGCTTGTGGTCAGATTCCCGGCTCCTGTTTTTTGTATTCCGCCACCCGCTGTCTGCGCTACATTCTCTGAAACAGTTGTATGATTGATCTCATAATCCGATAATACCGACATGGCGATACCCCCGCCGATATTTGCCGCTATATTTCCTTCAATCCTGCAATTTTCCATATATCCGGATTTTAACTCAGCGAGTCTCATCGCACCGCCACTATTCAGAGAGGTGTTTGTTGCAAAATAGGAATCCTTTAAGATGACCTTCGAAACAAGGAAGGTAAACAACGCACCACCATAACCGCTTCCACTAATACTGACAGCTGTGTTCAGAGTCAACGTTGACTCTGACAGGACAAACTGATGATCCGTTGAAGAGTTATCATCATTCACAAAAACAGCTCCACCGTTGACGGATGAGTTGTTGTCAAAGTCACAGTTGAAAACATTCAAATCCGTTCCGTAGACCCTTAAAGCCGCTCCCGGATAGGTTGTCGTGTTAAAATGCGTGAAAGTCAGATTTTTAAACGTTATCGTCGCTGAATCTACAATGAAGAATCCGGTATAGGTATCTTCCCCGTTGAGAACAGGTGTAAAACCGTCTCCCGCCAGGAATGTCACAGGATACGGATGATTCGACAGAAAAATATACCCTCCTTCTTTAAACTCGTTATCAAAAAGGGTGATCGTGGCAGGCATTGTTGCCGGAAGCATATCGACAGCTGTTTTGATCGTATTTGCACCCTTTGTTCTATTCCCCGCCTGAAGATAAACGGGGAAATAAAAATCAAATATGCCCTTCTTAATAGCATCTATATCGTTTGAAACGGGAGCTCTATCGATCACATACGGAATGACGGCTATATATTTATTGGCTTCAAGTTCACTCTGTTCAAAGTAGTAAAGCTCATCATTAACGAGGATTCTGAAACGTGTCTGTCCCGTAAATCTTGCCGGGAGATAATCGGTATCAACCGAAATCACGTATTCATCAGAGACAAATTCATCGATAATCGTATAGGTTTCCCCTTCCGTTCCGAGATCAAGGAGCCGGTACAGCGTCTGGAAAGTGGCATCCCCCGTCATCGTTGTTTTGTCGTTATTTCCTATCGCCTTCACATGCCATTTGTAGTTTTCACCATATGCAATCACATCCGTCGCATATTCCTTTGTATCGCCGTTATTAATCGTTGCACTTGCCCACACATCGTCACTTCCCGCAAACGAGATGATATACGCCTTTATTCCGTACACCTCTCTAAAGGATACGGCAGGGGCTTCGGTATTCGTCTGCGTCCCCGGTGTTGCCTCCCATGTGAACGTTACAGTGGTAGTTGCCAGCTCGATTCCCTCTATCGGAGCCGAAAGGTCTACTTCCGGTACGGCATACTGATTCGGGATAGACAGGTGTGCCTCAGTTGCATCGGATATCGTGTAAAGTGTGCCTTCTCCGTCCGCATCGTGAGCCATGGAGAACGTGTACGTTCCCGCTTTCAGTCCGCCATGATGAGGGATATTAAAGGTTATCGTATAAGGCTCTGTTCCGCATGTCAGATTTTTCAGCAGAACGGTCTGGGTGTCAACAATCTCTCCGGCACTCAGGAAGCGCTTCGTTCCACCGGCGACTGTCACCGAGGCATCCGTTGTGATGGAGATGCCATCCGGCAGTTTTAAGGTTGCAGAGCCTTCACCCGTCAGGTTGAATATCGTATAGATTGCCTCTATGGTTAACGCTTCATCATCATTACCCGGTGCTATCGCCGGATGGATGACCAATGAACCGTCTGTTGTTTCATATTGTCCGTCAAAGGCTATATCCGCACCTTCCTGTGAAACGGTTTCCCTTGAAGAAGAAGTTTCCTGTGCCCGGATAAGGTTGTGGGTGTAACGGTTGTTCAAGGTTGTGGTGTTTTCCACGAAAGTGACGGTAGCATCCGGAACGTTGAATAGCCTCCAGGGATTCCCTTCCGCATTCAGAACTGTATAACGGTCATCTATGTAGATACCCGCACCTTCATAAGCCCTATTATCCGTGAAGAGGTTTCCGTAAACCGTAACCGTTCCCTGTTCGTCAGCAGACCTTGATTCCGTTTTAAACGGATAGTATCCCAGACAGATGGCCGCACCTCTCTCCGCCAGATTGGAGATGAACTCATTATGCACAATCAGTGGACTTCCCGTATTGACATTGATGGCACCGCCATCAAAGGACAGGTTGTCTTTAAACACGTTGTATCTGATCGTCGGACTCGCCTCGGATATCGTAAGAGCGCCACCGTATGGATAAAGGCTTCTTGAGGATATGTCGGATTCTGTCTGTACGCTCCCGTTGCCGTTCATAACGGTAAATCCTTCAAATATGGTATCTCTATCTTCACCGTTGACAAATTCGATTGCCGGTCCCGCCCCCTGAACATCGATAATCGTCGTCGAGGTTGCCGACGGATCGGTTTCATATGTACTTTTCACGGTAACGGCTTTTCCCCCGAATGAAAATGATTGATTGTACGTTCCCGTTGCCACCATGATGACATCACCGTCTGCCGTACTGTCAGCACCTATGGCAGCCGAAATACTGGAATAATTCCAGCCGATGCCCTTGACAACCCAGATTACGGTCAGTAAATCCGTATTGACAGGCTTGTTCTGAAAGCTTTCCAGCAATCCGCCGTTCAACGATGATACCGTTCCCCTCGTGTAGGAAACATGCACTTCGTTGTTCCTTCCAACCGGTTTGGCCAGGTTCAGTGTGATGACACGTCTGTCAGCACTCAATGTGGCACCGTCTATCTCGTTGACATACCCGTTGACGAGGACACCAAACTGATTCGCCTCTTCTCGCGACGGTGCTCTCATGTCTCGGCTGAAAGCCAGTCCCACGTGTCTGCCGTCTGCCGTCATGGTTGCCGCATTGCACACCGGAATCTCAGCCGGCACAGCGTTGGTAACGGGTTTAACGGTAAAACTTTCAAGTGAAGCGCCTTCCACACTCTGAACATCTCCCGCCGTGTAGTCAAGTGTTATGCTCTGTCCGTTCATCACGGCTGTATTCAACGTCAGTTCGATGATTCTGGCATTTGCCGTATTCAAAGTCGCCGCTGTAAAGTTGATCAGATTCCTTGCATCTCCGGCAGCTGTTCCCTGAATATCCGCTGTAAACTGAGCCTGTTTTCCCGTGGGATCCGCCATCTCTCTGTCAAATGTGACTTTAACGGTCTGTCCGTCTTCCGCCGTTTCTCCCGATACAAACCGGGGATTTGGCGGTGGTACGGAATTCTCCGCCCCTATTCCCGCAAAACTTTCGAGATACGCTTCATTCTGAGCCTGTACGGTACCCTTTGTGTAGGAGATGAGTACCGTTTCACCGTATGCAATTTCCTGACCGGTTTTTAAACTTATTGTATAGGTATCACTTGCCGTCCTTGTCACGCTTTCTATCTGTTTGAGCACACTACCACTCTGGACGCTGAATTGTGTCTTCGCTTCCGCCGGGGGCCCTTTCAGGTCTTTATCAAAGGAAATCAGTACCGAATTTGCCGTCGCCGTTGCCGCTCCCACAAGAGGTGCTGCTCCGGGTACCCTGTTTGTAACGGTGGCATCGATAAATCCCGCCAGTTTCCCGCCATCCATACTTTGAATAGTTCCGGGGGTGTAATCTATGGTTATTTTCTCCCCGTTAACAATGGCACTGTCAAGCGTCAGAACGTATACATTGGCCGTTCCGGCTTTCATCTCTATCTTGCTCATTGCAATCGTCTGATAATTGACAACATCCCTTGTTCCCCTGCTCGTAATGCTCGCCATCGTTTCTTTTTTGACGCTGTAACTGTCCTTTTTCCCACTCGGATCAGCCATCGCCTTGTCATAGGTCAGTTCTATCTGAGTTCCGTCTGCGTTTGTGACGGCACTTGTCTGCACAGGCGGATTGATGATCCCCGTTCTGAAGGTCCAGACACCGCTTCTCGTCGTTTTGTCACTTCCTGTGTCTTTCGCTTCCACCGCCCAGTAGTATTTGGTATTCCCTTCAAGCATTCCGGGAATCTGATATTGTTTCTGTGTCAAACCACCGGCTATCCTGTCTATCTTTTTCGGATTTGAGCTCATGTAAACACTGTATTCGATCTGTTTTCCATCTTTGTCATGCTCCCATTGTAAAAGAGGCGGAGCAGTTGCGTCTATCCCTTCGCTTCCATCTGCCGGGTTCGGACTCGCCGGCACGCTCATCCCCTCATTTTCCGTCATGAAGGTATTGATCTGTGTTCGTGTAGCGGCACCGTTTGAATCCTTTGCCAGGACAAACCAGTAATAGGTTCTCCCCGCTTCAAGACCCTGTGGCTGATATTCAGTCTCTTCTATCCCTTCAACTGTCACGGTTCTGTTGGTATTCCTGATGATATCGATATAAACATAGTATTTAACGACATCTCCATCCGGGTCAACACTTGCGCTCCAGCTCAGCGTCACATCCGTTGCCACATCTGTTGCCCCTTCTGTCGGTGTAAGGAGTACCGGCTGTGAAGGTACTCTATTTCCGGTTCTGACCTGCGAGCTTCCCACAACGCTGGTCTGACTTGCTGTGTTCTGTGCCACGATCACCCAGTCGTATAATGTATTGCTGTTCAAATAGTTAAAGGTGTGGGATGTGTCCGTGGTATGCGCCGTAGTTGCCGGGGCAATTCGGTGCATCCAGTAACCCGTCTTTTCGATTTCCCTGGTATTAACGGCGTTATCCTGATTGTAGACGTATATGACATATTCAACCGCTTTTGAAGGATTCTGTCTGTCTTCATAATCAGGCCACTTTAATGTGAAGGAAGTGTTTTCAACTTCTGTAAGGATCATCGCCGGATCTGTTGGTATCTCTTCAGGATCGACAGGCTGCGGCAGGGTTTCTCCGTTCACCGTGAAGGTCCATATCGAACTCTTCGTACTGTTTCCCGCTTTATCGATTGCGGTGACCTGCCAGTACCAGATCCCCTCTTCAAGGTTTGGAAAAAGGAACCAGGTCTCGGCTGTCTCGTAGAACTGAGGGTCATCAAGCCCATCCATCGTCTGAGCGTAATTGATCTTGTATCGAACATCATCGCCTTCAGGATCTCTGCTCTGTGTCCATTTGCTGTAGAAGTAATTCTCGTCTATCAGCTCACTCTGTGCCGGATAGATGTTCACTACCGCACTCGGCGCCTGGTCTGCCCGTTTCCTGCTTACACAGGATGTCACCGTCAGCACTATCGCCATGGCTATCATGATCGCTATGATGATTTTCATGCTCTTTTTCACAAAATCAACCCCTCTATCCACTGTTTAATTTCTTAATATATACGCATTTAGATTCATTTTACCATAATAGAAACGGTTCATGATCTCTCCTGACTTAATCCTTTGTTAAAAAACCGTTATTTTTAATCATATCGCCATCGTATTATCCTTGTATCTATTTCCGTATATATTTTAAAGAAAAAGAGCTCCCGTTTCATATTTATGTGATAACGGGAGCTTTTCCTTACATTGCCTTTCAATATTTAGTATTTCTCAAATGATCTGTATTTATAATTCTTTTCTATCATCTGCTACTATTTCAGGTACACTTCAAACCGTCCCTTCAATACTATGCGTACACACCTATTCATCAAAGACATATACCTGATATCCATCAGAAGCAGTATTCCCATAAATCTGAACGGGATCGGTATCAATAGCAGGTTCGGTATACTCACCCTCAGTTGAAACCGAAAGGGGGCTGTTTGTGGTTCCTATAGGAATGGTTGAAATACTGTCCGACCAAACGGTTCCATTCGTCTTAACTTTATCAACCATATTAAGCAAATACAATCCACCACCGAGGCCTCCCGTAGAATCGGCAACGTTCGACGCAATTACCGCATCGGTTATTTCCAGTGAACCTATACCCGTAGCATAAATCCCACCCGCGGAATACGCTTCATTATTGGTGATCATACAATTGTCAAGTGTCAGCGAATCGCTATTTGAACAATAAATACCCCCACCACAAGACCCGGTGACTTCTAATGTATTCCCGGAAATGGCAACATTCGTCAGGGTTGCAGAATCGCCATTTTTAATATATAATCCAGCTCCCATACCAGAGTTAAGTGTATTATTTGTGATGGTGCTGTTTTCAATGATTATATCCGCACTATCGAATACAGCAACACCGCCACCCTTTCCATCGTACCCGTTAACGGTTATGGCATTGTTATCAATCAGCGTGTTTTTCAGAATCACTATTGAATCGTTACCGGAAACATAAACGGCACCGCCCATGGCAATCCCTCCAAAAGTTGATGAAATGGTATTTTCCGTAACAGTACACCCTTGAAGTTCCACGCGACTGTTTGTAATAAGAAGTGCAGCTCCCCAACCAAAAGCATCCCCATTTTTAAAGGTTATTCCTTTAAATGTTGCTGTGGCCTCATTGGATATCCTGAAGATTCTGTGGGATTCTTCTCCGTCTATCACCGGATTGATGCCATTTGCCGCTTCAAAGGTAACGGGAACCTTGTTTTGTATCATTACATCCGTTTCCACTTTATAGGGTTCCGAGTCCTTATTCAGAGTAACGGTAATATCATCCCCTGTTTCTATCGCATTGATCGCTATCACTGCATCGGTGATTGTATCAAAAAATTGTTCATTTGTCCCCTGTCTCATTGTAACTGGATAATGAACAGCTTTTGAAAAGAAACCATCACATATTTCGTCAAGAGTTGGATCTGTTGCGGAATCTTCTACCGTATAGTTAATCGTTGCATTGTACAAAGACGGCTTAAATTCATTTACAGCAAAATAATAACGCCTTCCGTTCAACGTGAGCATAAAATCCGTTTCATCTTTAAAACGATCGTTCGGGTCTTCAAATCCAGACGGATTAATATTTACAACATACTGATCATATGTTAAATAACTATCAATATAAAAGGCATCATCA
>ERZ795048.1979-NODE-1979-length-17205-cov-54.776152_pt1 | contig 17205 bp, 16 predicted proteins | sample MGYA00375132_ERZ795048 | MGnify/ENA primary metagenome ERZ795048 (study PRJEB30177, sample SAMN05720225) | activated sludge metagenome | isolation source: Anaerobic digester | place: Hong Kong | collected 2014-12-17 ...
GTATGTTGGGGCACAACGATACTCTAAACTATAACCCATTCCTGTTTAACAAACCGGATGGGAACTATTTTGCCGTGTGGACAGATCCGGCAATTGTTGGACCTTTTGAGTGGTCGCATTATCAAGATAATGATTCATCAAGTGTTTGGGTTGCTGAACTGAATACATCCGGATATACACTTTGGAAAAAAGATTTAAAGTATGATATTCCTGAAATACAAGTTGATGGAGGATTTTACATTCACGATATTTACCAGGATTCATTAAATAACATGTATTTATGTGGTTGGCTAAGTTACATCGGTCGCAGAGGTTTTCTAATAAAAATAGATAGCACAGGAACAGGTCAATGGATACGATATTATGATTGTTACCCTGAAAACCCTGCAATTTACAATTGTTACACTAAAATTTACAGCCTCACACCAACATCAGATGGTGGTTTTATTATGGCAGGAGAATATTTTAGTCCTTCAAGCGAAATGTTTCCCGCAGGGATTCAGGCTTCGTTGGTAATAAAAGTTGATGAGTGCGGTTGCTTAGAGGAGGGGTGCAATCCCGAATGTTATACCGATATTCCGGCTTTACAAACTATACATTTACCTGAACTCAAACTTTACCCAAACCCCGCCCATAATAAAATTTGGTTAAATAGCGAACATAATAAAGGAATAGTTAAAATATTTGCAATAAACGGTGCAAACTGTATTGAAACACAATGGCAAACAGGTGAGGCAATAAATATAGAATCGTTACCCCAGGGTATGTATTCGATACAATTGCATGCAGGAGGTAAAATATATGTTGGGCAGTTTGTTCGGGACTTCGAGTAATTGGATTTCGAGCGGTGTATCGAGCTTGTCGAGATGTGGTTTTGCGGTATGCCTCGTAATTGCGATGAAAGCTTTTGTTGAAGAAGTCCTGCTCTTGTTGTCTCATTACACTTAGAATCAATAAAATTCGGCACTGGTTTTACCTCAATTTCACTCAGCTTACCGCTCAATGTCCGAAAAGATTGGACTTTGAGCGGTGTATCGCAATTTAGTGTACCTCCCTGTGTCCAATTAACTACGTATTTCGATACAAAAATGAGAATTAAAACATACTAATACCTATTTGCTTATGGATTTTTACTATTTTGTTCTAATTTTGAGAATCATTAAGTATTAAATATGCTATTTAAAATTTTTGGAAGTGCAGTTCAGGGAATAGAAGCTCGTACTATTACTATTGAAGTTAACTCGGGACGAGGGTTTAAGTTTTTCCTTGTAGGTTTACCCGATAATGCTGTTAAAGAAAGTCAACACCGTATTGTAAGTGCCTTATCGAACAACGGATTTAAATGGCCGGGAAAGCAAATCACAATTAATATGGCTCCTGCCGATATTCGTAAAGAAGGTGCTGCTTACGATTTGCCGCTAGCAATTGGGATTTTAGCAGCATCAGAACAAATATTTATTGAACAACCCGATAGTATTGTAATGATGGGAGAACTTTCGCTTGATGGCGAAGTAAAACCAATAAAAGGAGCACTACCTATGGCTATAAATGCCAGAAACCAAGGTTTTGATGAAATAATTCTGCCAATAGATAATGCTCGCGAAGCCGCAGTAGTAGAAGGACTTAAAGTTTATGGCGTAAGCCACTTAAAAGAGGTAACAGAATACCTCGAAAATGGCATTGAACCGGAACTTATACAAGTGGATATAGAGAAAGTACTAAATCAAGATTTAGACAATCCTCTTGCCGATTTTGCCGAAGTAAAAGGTCAGGAAAATGTAAAACGAGCTTTAGAAGTAGCTGCTGCAGGTGGTCATAATATCATAATGATAGGTCCTCCTGGTGCCGGAAAAACCATGCTAGCCAAACGAATGCCGGGAATTATGCCACCACTCACATTGGACGAAGCTCTTGAAACAACCAAAATTCATTCTGTAGCAGGGACTATTGGAGTTAAACAAACTCTTGTAACGCATCGACCGTTTAGGTCTCCACACCATACAATTTCAGATGTTGCACTGGTTGGCGGCGGAACATATCCACAGCCCGGAGAAATTTCTCTGGCTCACAACGGAGTTCTATTTTTAGACGAACTACCCGAATTTAAAAGAAGCGTTCTCGAAGTAATGAGGCAACCTCTCGAAGATAGAGTTGTTACTATAAGCAGAGCTAAATTTACAGTTGAATATCCGGCAAGCCTAATGCTAATAGCTTCGATGAACCCCTGCCCTTGCGGATATTATAACCATCCCGAAAAAGAATGTGTTTGCTCACCGGGTATTGTGCAAAAATATCTGAACCGCATTTCGGGACCTTTGCTCGACCGTATTGATATACACCTCGAAGTAGTTCCTGTGCCATTTAAACGACTTGCCGAAAAAACTACTGCCGAAAAAAGTACCGACATCAGAAAACGAGTAATAAAAGCAAGAAAAATTCAGGACGAAAGATTTGCCAATATCGAAGGTATTTATTGTAATGCACAAATGAATACTAAATTAATAAGAAAACACTGCGCCCTTGATGATACAAGTTTGCAAATGATAAAAACTGCTATGGAAAGACTTGGACTATCGGCACGTGCTTACGACAGAATACTTAAAGTCTCGCGTACAATTGCCGACTTGGAACAATCTGAAAATATACTCCCCGAACATCTTGCAGAAGCAATTCACTACCGTAGCTTAGATAGAGAAAACTGGGCTGGTTAAACTAAGTAAGAATTAAGTTTTAATAAATATTTTACTATCGAAAACAAATGTCATTTTAAAATTATATTTTAGCAAAAAAATAATCGAATGAAAAAAATATTGGTAATATGTGTTTTGGTAAGTGTAGTTCTTATTTCTTGCAAAAATAATTGTAATCAGAAAGTAAAAATAGAAGAGTCGCAAGATTATTTAATAAACTCAGTATTATGGTACCAGTGTTCCGGTGAAATGCGAGCATCTTATTATCAGGCTTTTATGCTTGCAGAATTAATGCTCGAAAAAAACCTTAAAAACGACACTTCAACAAAACCTGCCGCTGTGGTACTCGATATAGACGAAACTTTGCTTGATAACAGCAACTTTAATGGCAATATGATTCTCGAAAATAAGTCTTTCGATCAGCAAGATTGGTTTAAATGGACTGAAAAAGCTGAGGCTAATGCTTTACCGGGTGCAATTGAATTTCTAAATTTTGCTAAAGAACTTGGAGTAGAAATTTTCTATATCTCTAATAGAATGGAAGAAGAACTAAACCAAACTATCACAAACATGAATGCTCTAGGTTTTCCCGAAACAAAACCCGAACATTTTCTGCTTAAATCTACTACCAGCAATAAATTTGACAGACGTAACATAATACTCGAAGACTATAATATAATTCTTTTTGTAGGCGACAATTTGGGAGATTTCAATAACGATTTCGACAATAGAACTGATAATTATGCCTTTGAATCTGTGGATGCTAATAAAGATATGTTTGGCACAAAATACATAATACTACCAAACCCAATGTACGGAACATGGGAAAAAGGAGTGCTTACCGGCGAAGGAAATAAAACCGAACAACGCAAATCTCATATCAGAGGATTTTAACCCAAGAGTATGTATAAATTTTTTATTTTAGGAATATTACTCACATTTTATTCAATATCGTTTTCTCAAAACATTGACACTGTTTATTCTAACGAAGCATTTCTTTTATTAAACAACAATAAGTTTAATTCTATTATTATTGATGGTAGAGATAGCGTAATGTTCTATTCGGGACATATAGAAAATGCAAAATATATTAATGCATTTTCAGAAACAGCAAATAAACAATTAGAGCAATATCTCGAAAGTGATACATTATTTGTTTACTGCACCAAACAAAGACGCTCCGAAACAATTATTGATATGCTTATAAATCTCGATTTTAAAGGAAAAGTAATTTACATGCAGGACGGTATAAACGGATGGAAGAAAAACGATTTCCCTGTCGAAAAAATGGATTGATGAAAACAAAACTAATTCTTTTGGGTTTTTCTATATCACTTCTATTTACTGGCTGTAAACCAATAATGTACACAATATACGGCATTAAAAAACCTGCAGTAGAAAGTGAAAAATCTATAAAAGATAAGGCTATAAAATTCCGTTTAGACACTTCAAACATTGTAACTGTAAGCCCTGACGAGTTTATGTATGTTATTCAAGGTCAAGGTATTCCCGATGGTGAAATATTTGATAGTAATGGACATTTTATTAATTATCGACAAACAAATACCGAATGTAATGCAGGTCTTTTTGATTTTATCCCAAATTTAAAGACAGACACTACATACATAACAAACGACAGCATTTTGCTAGTAGAAAAAATTAAAAAATTCAGAGATTTTAATGGAAATATGTTGGAACAAATCGAAAGTGCTGATTTTTATTTGCTAATTTACTGGACTGTATGGACGGGTAAACTTAATAAAGATCATGTGAAAATTTGGGAAGATTTGGCTAATAATAATCAAAACTGCGACATAAGAATTATTAAGGTTAACCTTGATATGCAAGATTATTGGGACGAACAAAAGCTCAAACCAATTTGGAATATAATGAGAGGAAAATAAAAACTTTCTTATCTTATTTAGCTTTTATCGTGTATGCTCCATACTTTCAGATATCACTTCTTACACGATCTGCTGCTATGAATAAAAAGTTGTGTATATACAATCACTAAAAGCAACAATTATATGTATTTAGATATAATTTTATTTAATTTTTCATTTTTATATTTGTTTGCATATAATTTACTATCTTTGTCCAATAATATATTTAATTACATATAATGAAAACTTTAGCTAATTTTGTTAAAGAGAGACGAAAAGCCGTTAATTTGAATCAGGAGGAGTTTGCAAACCGTTCTGGAGTAGCTCTTACCGTAATCAGGAAAATTGAGCAAGGTAAGACCAATTTGAACATGGAAAAGGTTAATCATGTACTTAAAATGTTTGGTCATGAATTAGTTCCTGTTGACATCAAAAATATTGAGAAATGAGAAAGGGAAAGGTTTATTATAAAAAAATTTTCGCGGGAATTATTACTGAAACTAATGATGGCGAATATGTATTTAAATATGATAATAAATACATTAAAGAGCATTCCGATAAGTTCTTAACATTTGCAATGCCCGTAAGAGAAGAAGCTTATTACGATAAGCGTTTATTTCCATTTTTTGAAGGACTAATCCCTGAAGGTTGGTTATTAGAAATTGCGTCAAAAAGTTGGAAAATTAATAAAAACGATCGTATGGGGCTTTTACTGGCATGTTGTAAAGATTGTATTGGAGCAGTGAGCATTGAACCATTAATTGAAGATAATAATGAATAAGTGTTTATATTGTTACGAAAATTTAGATAAAGAAATAGATTTTCACCCAAAATGTGCAAAACATTTTTTTGGAAGTAAAACTGCTCCAATACTCAATTATTCTTTAAATCAGATCAATGATCTAGCTAAACAAGTTGTTGAGCAAAGTGTTTCTGTACCAGGCGTACAAGCAAAATTATCAATATCGTTAATAAAATCCATTACAGAGGAATCTAATTTCAGACTTACGATTGTTGGTGCAATGGGTGGTAATTATATTTTAAAACCGCCCTCTGAACATTTTCAAGAAATGCCTGAAAATGAACATTTAACAATGCGTATAGCTGAGAGTTTTGGGATTAAAACAGTTCCTAGTTCACTAATAAGATTAGCTTCGGGGGAATTATCATACATAACCAAGAGAATAGACAGAACAAAAAATGGTGCAAAAATTCATATGCTCGATATGCTACAAATTACAGAGTCATTCGACAAATATAAGAGTTCTTATGAGAAAGTTGGGAAAGCAATTAACAATTACTCTTCCAATATTCAACTTGATAAAACTTTATTCTTTGAGTTAATCATATTCTCATTTATAACAGGGAACAATGATATGCACCTTAAAAACTTTTCTATGATTGAAAATTATTATGGTTGGGAGTTATCACCTTCTTATGATTTATTAAATGCTTCAATTGTTTTACCCGAAGATAATGAAGAATTAGCCTTATCTATATTAGGAAAGAAAAAGAAACTAAAATTATCGCACTTTACCGAATTTGGAAAAGGTTTAGAACTTAATGACAAACAAATACATTCAATCTATTCCCGAATTAAAATTCTTGCTTCAAAGTCAGAAAAACTTATCGAAAAGTCTTTTCTTTCAGAAAAAATGAAGCATGAGTACAGAAAACTAATTAGGTCTAGATATGCACAACTTAAGTTGAACTAAATATCACTATTTCCTCCTAAAACCCGTCCAAATCCAAAACCAATTCCGCCCGTACCCATAAATACTCTAAAAAAGTTTCTTTTTTCGGGAGCATGATAACGATAACCGACAGATAATACCGGAACAAGGTCGTAATCATAATCGGTATAGGTAGTACGTGAATAAACTAAAATAGGAGTATATGCAAGCCCAAGCTTTATTTCGGGATGATGATTCTTTTGTCCAAAATAAATATCAAAACCTCCATGAACACCCACTGATGCATAATCTATAAGTTCGTAAAAGACCCAAGACGCACCACCATAAAACCCATAATGAACACGGTTTTTGTGCCAACAAATATTATACGAAAAATTCAATGGTGTAGCAAATAGCAGGCTTGAGCCACTAAATGAAATTTCTTGAGTTCTTTTAGTCCACAATTCTTCATCAAGCTTTTGCGAAAAAGAATTAAAGCTTAATAACAAAGTTGTAATAATCAATAAATATATTTCAATTTTCTAATTTCTTCTTAATAAGCTCAGGATTATGTTTATGCTTAAAGAAAATTGCAAATAAAACAGTAACAACTAGAGCATAAGCAGCAAATGTCATCCAAATTCCTTCCCAATTAAAATTCCCATCGGCTTGAGTAAAGAATTGGTCGATAATAATACCGCTAGCCCAGCTACCTAAAATTGCACCAAATCCGTTAGTCATCATCATAAACACACCTTGGGCGCTTGCTCTTATTGCGGGTTTTGTTTGCGATTCTACAAATAATGAACCTGAGATATTAAAGAAATCGAAAGCAAGACCATAAACAATATTAGAAAGAAGAATCATCCATAATAAGTCTGCAGGGTTACCTAAACCAAATAAGCCAAACCGTAAAACCCATGCACACATACTCATTATCATTACTTTTTTTATTCCAAATCTTTTAAGAAAAAATGGGATTGTAAGAATAAATATTGTTTCAGAAATTTGAGAAACCGACATTACTATTGCAGGATATTTTATTACAAGAAGGTCTTTATAAATATCAACTTTAGCGAAATCGTGCAAAAATGTATCTCCATAAGCATTAGTAAGTTGCAATGCTGCTCCAAGAAGCATAGAAAAGATAAAGAACAAAGCCATTTTTCTTTGTTTAAAAAGCGTAAATGCCTGTAATCCCAGCATTTCTACAAAGCCAGTTTGCCTCTCAGCTTTGCTGATTTCACATTTTGGCAAAGTAAATGAATACAAACCCAATACAAGTGCTGCTATTCCTGCCACATAAAACTGAATTGGTTCGGTTTCTATGTGCAACAAACTAATTGTCCACATAGCAATAATAAAACCTATTGTTCCAAATACCCTAATAGGAGGGTAAGCTTTTTCTACATCCATTCCATCTTTTTGCAAAGCCGAATACGAAACCGAAATAGATAAAGAAATTGTTGGCATATAACACATCATATTAACTAGCATAAGCCAAAACATTGCAGTAGGAGTTCCCATTTGCGGCACCATAAACATTGCTATTGCCCCTAAAAAATGTAAAATCCCCAAAAGCTTTTCGGCATTTAACCAGCGGTCGGCAATCACTCCCATAAGAGCAGGCATAAACAGAGAGGCAATACCCATTGTTGAGAAAATTGCACCAAATTCAGTGCCCGACCAGCCTTTGTTTTGAAACCAATATCCGCCAATAGTAATCAGCCACGAACCCCATATAAAGAACTGTAAAAAGTTTAGAAGTATTAATCTTAGTTTTAAACTCATAATAAATTTACCTCCTAGTTTTAATTTTTTTTAAGGCATTAAAAATATAAAGAAAATAATTAGCACAAAATGAGAGAAGTAGTTTTAGTTAATAATAATCTGAATTATTGAAATTAATATATAATAATATGTACTAAATTATTTATTCAGCAACTTCCATACACCCTTCGGGCAACAAGTCTTCGCCACGATATCGTAACATTAATTGCGCAACTGCCAAAACATCTTTTTCGCAGTATCTTACAATTCTTTCAAGATTTTTTTCATTATAGTAAACCTCTGCAACCATGCTACCATCAATATCATCTTTGGGTGTAGGGATATCAAAGAGGGCTGTCAAAAGGTCGAGTGATGTAAAGTGTTTATAATCACCGAATTTCCATAATTCCATTGTGTCGAAATGGTGTACCTCCCATGGTTTTTTCCCTGCAATATCTATAACTTCGGGTAATCTAATCCCGTTTACGAGCATGCGGCGTGCAATATATGGTACATCAAATTCTTTAATATTATGACCGCACAAAAAACGATTTGCTTTTACAGTATATTCTCGTAGCATTTCCGAAAAATCCAGTAATAATTGTTTTTCGTCATCACCAAAAAACGATTTTACCCTAAACTTTCGTCCATCTGATCTTTCAATGATTAAACCAACTGAAATACAAATTATTTTACCAAATTCGGCATATATTCCGGCACGCTGGTAAATGCTTTCGGGAGTATCATCTTCTTTACAAAAAAAATCGGCTTTTTTATCCCAATGCTTTTTAAAATTATCCGACATTTCTTCATAATTAGGTACTGCCGGAACCGTCTCAATATCAAGAAATAAGATATTACTTAGAGGTGTAGTTAAGTGTGACATATTATTTAAGATTAAGTTTCAGTTCAATAAAATGTGTTAACAAATCAATTGCAACAGTATTATCTCCTCCTTGTGGCACAATAATATCTGCATACCTTTTTGTAGGCTCTATAAACTGTAAATGAGATGGTTTTACTGTATCCTCGTATCGTTTGAGTACATCGCTAATCGACCTGCCTCTTTCTACAATATCTCTTTGAATAACCCTACTAAGTCTGTCGTCGGCATCAGCATCCACAAATACTTTAAGATTCATTAATTTTCGTAATGCAGGATTACCAAGAATTAAGATGCCTTCAATTATTACAACTTTATGTGGTTTTACCGTAATAGTTTCTTTGTTGCGGGTACAAGTAAGATAACTGTAAATAGGTTGCTCTATTGATTGATTATTACAAAGCTTCTTAATGTGTTCGATAAGTAAGGGCCATTCAATAGCATCAGGGTGGTCGAAATTAATTTTTTGCCTATCTTCAAGTGGCATATTACTATTATCTTTATAATAAGAATCTTGAGGAATTACAGCTACTTGCTTGCAAGGTAAACGCTCAATTATTTTTTTTACAACTGTGGTTTTTCCCGAACCGGTTCCTCCGGCTATTCCAACTATAAGCATTACTAATTTTTTTTGTTTAATTTTGAAGCTAAAATTAATAAAATTATTACGACATTATGCTATATCCTTTAAAGTTCAAACCGATATTATTAGAAAAAATTTGGGGAGGTAATAAACTAAAAACCGATTTTAACAAAAAAGGCAAATGCGAAAAATGTGGCGAAAGCTGGGAGATAAGCGGAATTGATGGCAATATTTCTGTAATTGATAATGGATTTCTTAAAGGTAATAACTTACAAGAAATTATTGAAATTTACATGAGCGATTTGCTCGGTGAAAAAGTGTTTAAAAAATTCGGGTTAGAGTTTCCTCTACTTATCAAAATCATTCATGCACAAGACGATTTAAGCATACAAGTGCATCCTGATAACGAAACAGCAAAAAAAAGACATAATGCATTCGGTAAAACCGAAATATGGTATATACTTGATGCCGAAAATGATGCAAAACTTATAAGCGGCTTTTCAAAACAATCAAATAAAGAAGAGTTTAAAGAAGCAATTAGAGCCGGCAATTTAAACGATTTATTAAACTTTGAACCGGTAAAACACGGAGATGTCTTTTATATTCCTTCCGGTAGAATTCATTCTATTGGTAAAGGAATTGTTTTAGCTGAAATTCAACAAACTTCTGATATTACATATCGTGTTTACGATTTCGACCGCTTAGATTCAAATGGCAAAAAAAGAGAGCTTCATACAGAGCTTGCCGAAGATGTTTTAGATTACAATGTTTACAACACTTACAGAACAGAATACGAGAAAATCCCCGACAGAAGTAACATAATAAAGGAAAGTGATTATTTTACCGTATCAATAATTCCCTTAATTAATATTTTAGAACGCAATTATTACGAGATCGACAGTTTTGTTGTGTTAATGTGTGTAGTTGGCTCGGTTCAAATTAAAACAAATAATGGAAGTATTGATTTAAAAAAGGGCGAAACCGTTTTAATACCTGCCGAACTCGACCATGTTAAAATGATACCTACGGCTTATGCCGAATTATTAGAGGTATATATTCCGTAATGCTCTTATTGCATTCTTCCTGCAAGCTGTCCACAAGCAGCATCAATATCTTTACCTCTTGAACGACGAATATTTATAATAAGATTTCTTTTTTCTAAAAACTCCACAAAAGCATCGGTTTTTTCTTTTCTGCAACGCCTAAATCTATCGTTTGCAGTACTGTTGTATTCAATAATATTTATTTTACAAGGACTAATTTTACAAAATTCAGCCAAAGCTGTGGCATCTTTTAAGCTATCGTTGATACCATCAAATAAAATATATTCATAAGTTATTCTTTCGTTTGTTTTTTCGTGAAAATATTTAATTGAGTCTCTTAATTCAGTAAGATTGTTTCGCCTGTTAACAGGCATCATAGCAGACCTTGTTTCGTCAATTGCTGAGTGTAAGGATACCGAAAAATGAACTTTTAAGTTTAAATCGGCGAATTTCATTATCATTTTGGGTATGCCAACACTTGAAACCGTAATCCTTTTTGGCGACATCCCCATATATTTTGGTGCTGTAATTATTCTTATTGCATGTGCAAGAGCATCAAGATTTAAAAGCGGCTCGCCCATACCCATTACTACAATATTCGACAAAGCCCTGCCAAAAAGCTCTTCGCTACGCCTATTCAATAAAAATACCTGGTCTAAAATTTCTCCGGTGCTCAAATTTCTTATAAATCCCATTTTTCCGGTAGCACAAAACTTACAATCCATGGCACAGCCTACCTGAGTGCTTATACACGCTGTAACCCTATCGGAACTTGGAATTAAAACTCCTTCGATATATTTAGAGTCGTGAAGGCGAAAAACTGCTTTTAAAGTTTTATCGCTACTTTGTTGTTCATTTACAATTTCGGAAGGCAAAAAACAATACTTTTCTTGTAACTTGTCGCGAAAGCTTTTAGAAATATTAGTCATAATATCAAAACTTTGAGCACCACGTTTATATATCCACTCTTTTATTTGACTTGCTCTAAAAGCTTTTTCGCCTGATTCTATTACAATTTTATCAATTTCTTTTTCTGATAAATTGCGTATATCTGTTTTATTTGTTTCCATAGTGCAAAATAAGAAAAATAAAATTCAGGATTATAGTATAAAACAATATATTTAGAGTAAACTTTATATTATTAATAAAACTGCATAACTTAAAATCAAAAATGCATTGGGCTACAGAATAAAAAAAGTTGCAAAATGCATGAAATAGTAAACTCCACAAAATATAAAAAAATAGGCTGCCAAAAACAGACAGCCTACTTTAAAATTATAATCTGTTATAGTTTTATTTAACAATGTTAAATTTCATAACACTAACTTCACCGTTTTCAATTACGCGTACCATATAAGAACCTTGTCCCCATGTAGAAGCATCAATTGTAAGAACATCTTGTGTAGAAACTGTTCTGTAAACTTCTTGACCTAACATATTAGTAACACTAATTTCGGCACCGTTTACACTACTGATATTAACTAAACCTGTAGATGGATTTGGATAAAGATTTACATTTTTACTTACACTTTCAGAGATTCCTGTTTCGAAATCAACTAAGAAATCGTCTAATTTCATTTGGAACAAGTCTGTACAATCCCAGTGGCGAATAGCAATATAAATCAATTCACCATTATAATCAGCTAATGAAAGAACAACTTCGCTCCACACTTCACTAGACAAAGTTTCTGTATAAATTTCAGTAAAGTCAGCAGGAGCAGTACCTGTAGTTGAAACCATTACTGAGAATTTGTCTGATGGATAATCAGGATCTTGAGCAGCAACCCAGAATCTTAATTCAAGATTATCGGCATTGATATCTAATTGTGGAGTAATAAGGTAGTTATCAGGTGTTAATTCACCAAAATTATTATCAAAAGAAGCAGACATTGCAGCATATAAGCCTGAATTAAAGTTATAGTCAATCATAGTCCAGTTATATCCATCACCGTCTTCGTCAAGAGCTAGCCAACAAGCAGGTGGCACAGCAGTTTCGAAACCTTCGAAGAAAGGATATGTGTCAATAACATCACAAACATATTCTGTAGTGAATGAGAAAGGACCAGCCCATAAGCTTAAGTCACCACCACCACAATCTGCTTGAACATAAAATTCGTATGCTGTTCCAGAGTCTAAATCAGATAATGTATAAGGATTATCGGAAGTACCTTCGATTAAAGTACCTTCACCTTGTGTGAAACCGAGTGTACCCCATTCAATATTCCATGTATCAGAAGAGCTAGTCCAACCAAGTACAGCAGAATTTGTTGTAATATCTGTTACAGTTAGGTCTGTAGGTTTAGGACAAGTAATAGTAATTAAACTACCTGGCATCATTACATCGTCAACAGCCCAGCCATAAGCCCATGCACCATCATCGTTATAATGGAAAGCGATAAATACGATTGGTTCATTTGCATAAGCAGTTAAATCAACAGTTTCTTCTTGCCAAGCAGATATATTATCAGAAGAAAGCACTTCAACATCATCCCATGTAGTACCATCTAAAGAAGCTTTAATTGTAAAGATGTCATAATTTCTTACATTTTCGAATTTAATCCATGGAGCATTAATTTCAGTAAAATCTACCGGAGGTAAAATCATCCAAACATCGCTCATATCTCCGTTACATTCGTCGTCATTAACATAAGCGTAATTTCCATGTTCAGGTATTGTCCAGTAATCGCTACTACCATTATTGCCGAATAACCAGCCACAAGCACCATCAATTAATTCACCACCTTCGGGAAGTCCGGCTTCAAAATCAAAATTAATAATATCGCCTAATAATATAGTCTCGCTTGTAGCAACACCACCTTGACCACTAGCATTGCTAGCAATAATTTCATAATAATAATTATTAGCTTCGCTTAGGGTTTCGCTAAAAGTCAGTCCGGCTTGATCTTCAGAAACAACAACTTCACCAGGATATCTAACAACTGTATATGTAACACCTGTACCTGTAAAATATTCACCATGTAAACCTTCTGTAGGAGCATCCCATGTTAATGAAATTTCCATATCTGTATTAGTAAAACCTACGTTTGTTGGAGCAGCAGGAACATCTTCGCCTACCCATACAGTTACAGTTGTAGGTACACCTACGCCTGCACTATTTGTCCCAATCACTTTAAATGCATGGAATCCAGCAGTTAATACTGTAATTGTTTCATTTTCAGCTCCACCAATTGTTGGAGATGCATTAGTATATTCAGGTGTTTCAGCACCATCAAGATATAAATCAATAGATGTAAGTTCTGTAAGTGTATTACCTGAAAAATCTAAGTTAGGATTAGTCCAAGAAACATCAGCGGTAAGTGCTCCACCTGCGTCTGGTGTAGCAGTTAAGTCGCTAACAGCAGCAGGTGCTCCAGGATCTGCAGGATAATTACATACTACCAAAGTTCCAAACTGAATTCCACCGGCATCTGCAATAGCTGTAAATGCACCAGTAGTTAAATCGTAAGTACCAAACTCATAAGAAGCGCCACAAGTGATAGCATATAACTGTTCAGAAACGGGGTCGTAAGAAATATCTTGACCATAATTTAAATCAATACCAATTGCTCCAACACTAGTTCCGGCACCTGTTGCAGGGTCGATTTGATATAAGTTATCATCATCGATTGCTACACCATATAAATAACCATCATTAGCAAAATCCATAGAGATAATCATACCTGTACCTACACCCACTTCAGTTACAGCATAAGTTGTCATGTCTAAAGTACATAGATGTGGTAAATTAGAACCATCAAGTACTACAACATACATAACTTGATTACTCCAGTCATAAGCAAGCCCTGTGGGGGTTCCTGTAATCCCTGTAATTGTGCCAAGTGCAGTAGTGGTTCCATCATCAGGATTTACTTCATCTAAAGTTAAGTCTGAATAAACACGATAAACAACTCCATCAGCAAATTCTTCTGACATTGGGAATGGTTCTGCTACAATTGTTCCTGTAGCAGTAAGCGTACCATCAGCTAATGCAATACTGTTGTAAACTTCATCGGTTGTATTTCCGGCATAAGCTTCTTGATCTGCCTTAATAAAGCTAGGAGTATAAACCGAATGAGTACTTCCAAGAGGTGCTTTAAACAATTGATGTGTTTTTGTCTTATTGTTAGCTTGCGCTGGCAACAAAACTTTTTTATAATCTATCGTTTGTGAAAACCCTGTTGAGGTTATCACTGAAAAGATTAAGAATAATAATAGTAGTTTTCTCATAATTAAAATTTTTAATGTTACAATAAATACAAAATTAACAATTTTTATAAACTATACATACAAATTAAAATATTTTTAAATAAAAATTAAGCCCCTTATTTTAATTTATGTCTGTACAAAAGTTTTATTTTACTAAATTTACTTTATGTACGCTTTCGTTTATTCTAATAAAATAATTTCCCTCTGCATATTTTGACAAATCTACAGATTGGTTACTGGTAGCACAATCTATTTTCAATACTAGTTTACCAAGTGTATTATAGATTTCAATTTTGCTTCCTTCGGCATTATCAATATAAATGATATCAGATACAGGATTAGGATAAATACTAATGTCGCTTAAGATGTTGTTTTCAACTCCTGTAAAATCTCTGGTAACAGATAAACATTGCTCGTTGTTATTCAAGTTTGGGTCTATTCCGGCATATTCAATACCAACACAAACTTCAAATTCGGACATTTCTAAAGCATCCATATCGTCTGCACTTAATAGGCCTAATGGGAAAACATTCATCATACCTGCGGGGAAAGAACCTCCTGTGAATTGTGAAGGATCTACTTCAAAGCTTTCTGAAATTTGAGCAGCTTCAATTGATATTGTAACAGTTATAAGTTCAACAGCATCATCGGGTCCGTTATTAGCAACCACAGGAAGAATTTTTAATGAGTCGGTAGCAGAAAGATCCAAACTTGTAATTTGGTTTTGGTCTTCCATATTATCAATAAATCCCAATACTTCAATATCTGAGTTTTCTTCGTAAACTGCGCCATCGTCAACATAAACTGATAAATAGAAAGGATTAATAGTTGTTACGGTACACTCCTGATCTTGGCAAAACTCATTAGAAGCCCAATACCACACTCCTTCTTGATTAATGGTATAAACATAATCATTTAAAACAGCAGAATTATCAGCACCCAAAGCTAATAAAGAGGTCCCGTTACAATGTATAGCCACCCAAAACTCTTGAGAACCAATAGTGTAGGCTGTATTGAGATCTACCTCTTGTGGGCCTGAAGTAGTTGCAGTATAGTTTTGTGAATAGACTTCGGTACCAGCTGCTGTAAACGCGTCAAAACCTGCCTCTTCGTTAAAAGTACCGCCTTCGTAAATTTTAATTACATAAGATGTGTTTGTTGCACCATATTGAGTATAATTCTCATGGTCGCTGTAGAATTTAACTTTTGTGATTTCGTCTCCTGCTGTTTGCGAGCCTGCTGCTATACGAATAGCATATTCAGCACCCTCTGACATAACAGAACCACCTAACATTTGAGAACTACCAACCCAACCGGCTTTAATTTCGGAAGAATTTTGCATATCTGCAGGGATTTTTAAAAAAGCATTTTGGGCAAATACTACCGAGCCTGTAAAAAACAAAATAATTCCTAAAAACATTGTAAATTTTTTCATAACAAACATTAATTTAATTTAGTTAAACATATAAAATAAAAACCAATACTTTTGCTAAACGCAAGAATATTCTATTTGGTTGCAAAATTAGTTAATTCAAATACTTCTTTTTATTAAAAACACTTCGCATTTTCATATTAATCACGCCAAAAATAGCCTCGCCAACAATACTGCTACTCATTTTTGAGGCACCACGTTTTCTATCTGTAAATATAATAGGTACTTCTATAATATTGTATTTAAAAAGCCATGTTTTAAATTTCATTTCAATCTGAAACCCATAACCAATCATTCTTATATTATCAAGATTTAAGCGTTCCAACACATGCTTTTGATAGCAAACAAAACCTGCAGTAGTATCATAAATCTTCATTCCTGTAATAAGTCTAACATACACCGATGCCAGATACGACAACAAAACCCTACCCATAGGCCAATTCACAACATTAACACCCGATATATATCTTGACCCAACAGACATATCAGCTTTTTGCTCCTTACAAGCTTCATAAAGATTAATCAAATCATCTGGATTGTGCGAAAAGTCGGCATCCATTTCAAAAATATACCCATAACCCTTTTGTAATGCCCACTTAAAACCGGCAATATAAGCAGTACCTAATCCTTGTTTTCCTTTTCTTTCTATTATATATAACGAATCTGTAAAAGATTTCTGTAAACTTTTAACAACATCCGCTGTACCATCAGGAGAGCCATCATCTACAACTAATATATCAAAGTCTTTGCTTAAGCTAATAACTTTTTTAATAATGAGTTCAATATTTTCGATTTCATTATATGTAGGAATTATTACTAGGCTATCGCTCACAATTTTTTTTTGCGAATATAATAATATTATATTAAATTGATATCAAATTAAATATTTTTTAAGATTTACACATTTCTACTTAGCTGTAATACTAATAGATTGAGAGGCACTCCAAAAAAAAATGCAAAAAAAATGCAAAAAAATGCAAAAGAATAAAATCTGTTATTATCTTTGCACTCCCATTTAGGGAATAGTTCTTTGAAAGAAATG
>ERZ795048.1980-NODE-1980-length-17203-cov-8.123979_pt1 | contig 17203 bp, 18 predicted proteins | sample MGYA00375132_ERZ795048 | MGnify/ENA primary metagenome ERZ795048 (study PRJEB30177, sample SAMN05720225) | activated sludge metagenome | isolation source: Anaerobic digester | place: Hong Kong | collected 2014-12-17 ...
CTTGTGGGTGATATAACGGGTACAATCCTGTTCAGCCTTATGGAGGATAAAGGATTTGAACTTGTTGATTATCTTTATGGTATCGAAAGCGGTGAAACCAATGAGCTTACCGAGGATGGAGAGTCAGCATTAAAAGAGGTAACGAATATCATTGGATCATCAGTGGTTAACGTGTTTTCAGATAAAATCGGTATGGCCCTTAAACCATCAGTGCCGACAATTGTTCACGATTATATGCAGGCAACTCTTGATTCAATTCTGGTTATGTATAATGTAGAAAATGACTATGCCCTTGTTATGGAGACGGATTTCTTTTATGGTGATGACAGGGTCATAGGGAATCTTTTGATTCTTCCTGATGCGGAATCACTGAAGACTATAGTGCGAAAATTGAGAGACTAATGCCGGATAAAATCAAAGTTTTAATTGTAGATGATTCTGCGCTTGTCAGGAAAATTATCATAGATATATTGGGAGCCGATCCGGAAATTGAAGTTGTTGGAACGGCGAACAATGGAAAGACTGCAATTTTCAAGAACAAGGTTCTGGATCCTGATGTTATTACAATGGATATCGAGATGCCCATAATGAATGGGCTGGAAGCACTCCGGGAGATAATCCAGACAAACCCCAAGCCGGTTATTATGATGAGTGTCCTTACACAGGACGGTGCGGAGCCGACATTCAGGGCTCTTGAGCTTGGAGCGGTAGATTTTATTCCAAAACCATCTTCCATCCTTTCAATCACTGTTGAAGAGATTGGAAGTCTTCTTATCAGTAAAATTAAATCGGTCTTTAAATCCAAGATCAATATTCAAAGCAAGCCGGAAGAGGATGATGCGTTTGAAACAGTAGCGGAGGAGCGTGAAATAATCCCGGAGCCTGCTGTTTCACAAGATGCAGGGAGGAAAATTGTCGGCATCGGGACCTCAACCGGAGGACCTTCATCACTGCTGACCATTTTTAGAAGTCTTCCGGAGAAATTTCCTTCTCCTGTCCTTGTGGTGCAGCATATGCCGGAGGGGTTTACCAGGGCTTTCGCGGAGCGTTTGAATAATAATTCACACCTTACCGTAAAAGAAGCGGAAGATGGTGATGTTGTTCTTCCGGGTTGCGGGTATGTTGCTCCGGGTCATTCACATATTCTCCTGGAAAAGTCTTCCACCGGGATGATTATCAGGACATCAAAAGGGGAGAAAATATCCGGCCACAGGCCTTCTATTGATGTACTTTTTGATTCAATTGCAGGTATCTACGAACATGAGAGTGTTGGTGTTATCATGACAGGCATGGGAAAGGATGGTTCTTCCGGGATAATGAATATTAAAAATAAAGGCGGCAGGACGATTGCCCAGGACGAAAGGACTTCAGTTGTATATGGGATGAACAGGGTTGCTGTTGAGATGGGTGCGGTTGATGTTGTTGTCCCTTTGCAGGATATTGCAAAAAAAATAGTTGAATATCTGCAGTAATTATACGTTTATAGTAAAAAAGTTGGAAAGAAGAAAAATTATTGTTGATAGCACAGTATACTCTTACTATAGTATTGTAATAATTTGTTTTTCATGTGTATGATTATAATTCGTGAGCACGTTATGTAATTATCCGGTGATATGCTCAATTCAACATCATTTATAATTTTTGGGGTAGGGAAATGGCGAGAATTTTAGTTGTAGATGATGCAAAATTCATGAGGACCCTTGTTAAAGATGCGCTTGTTCCGAAAGGTCATGAAATTGTTGGTGAAGCGGAAAACGGGAATGAAGCGGTTGAGCTTTATAAAAAACTGAAACCTGAACTTGTTACTATGGATATCACCATGCGGGAAAAGGATGGAATTGAGGCTGCGGAAGAGATTCTGAGAATTGATCCTGCTGCCAGGATTATTATGGTAACAGCCCTTGGGCAGGAAAACCTTCTCACAAAAGCGATAAAAATAGGCGTGAAGGATTTTGTTGTTAAGCCATTCCCTCCGGAAAGACTTCAAAAAGCAGCCGAAAAGGCACTTTCATAATATTTGTTATTATATTATTGACTGAATTGTAGTGAATCGAAAGCGACATTTCAGCATGTCGCTTTTTATTATTGTCATAATTAACAGGCTGCACATCGGAGTATACGTGTACGCCTCTCACACCATTATGTGTATATTACATCATGAAACCCGGCAAGCAGGAAGATGTTGGAAGCGGTAGCGACACCTCAGGAAAAAAAATATGTAATAGCGGTCGAGAATTTTGAAGGTCCCCTGGATCTTCTCTGGAACCTGATAAAAAGTTCCAAGCTCGATATTACAGAGATTTCACTTTCCATGATAACTGAACAGTATATCAATTATCTGAAGCTTATGGATGTTATGAATATTCAGATTGCTTCAGAGTTTATTGTTATGGCATCGGAATTGCTGTATTACAAGTCAAAAGCACTCCTTCCCGGTGATGAGCTGGAAGATGAATACTTCGTTCAGCCCCTTCCTCCGGATTTAATTGAAAAACTACTGGAATATAAAAAATATCAGGAAGCTGCAGGTGTACTCAGGGAACGCCATGAGCTTCAGTCTGACTGTTTCATGCGAAACAATGATGTACATGATCAGATGGAAGAGGACGTGTATATTGAAGTGTCGCTGTTTGATCTGCTCCGGGCGTTTGCCGATGTAATTGATTCCCGGGAAGTCATTGAACAGCAGGAGATTGTATTTGACGAAATTCTGGTGAGCGACAGAATCCAGTTTATATCAGACCTTCTGGAGAAGCAGGACCATATTATTTTTGCCGATCTTTTCGGTGACAGGCCCACACGGCCCCTGATAATTGCGTCATTTCTCGCTATCCTTGAAATGGCGAAAACAAGAAAAATCAGGATTATGCAGCATACGGTTTTTGGTGAAATCAGGATATTAAAAGGGCAGCCTGTGTCCTCAATGACACAGGGGTAACGTGCTGTTGTTGACGGGTTACCACATTGCCTTATACACAATAAGAACAGGGAATGTGTTCTATGGAAGAACGTGAAGAAATTGTTGAAAATCCGGAACATGAGGATGATGATGTTCAGGCGGATAAAGATGAAAGTGATCTGAAAGGGCTTTTCGAAGCCGTGATGTTCCTGTCCAATGACCCGCTGCCGGTTACATTCTTTGTGAAAAATTTCGGTTTGGACCCTGTTCATGCCCGGATCATTATGGATTCTCTTATGGATGAATATGAGTCCAGGGACAGCGGTCTTAAGATCGTGGAAATATCGAGGGGTTTCCAGTTCGTAACAAATAAGCGATATGCTGACCAGATCAGACGTGTCATGGGATATACGCGGAAGGAGACTCTTTCAAAGGGTATGCTTGAAACGCTCTCAATCGTGTCATATAAGCAGCCCATCTCCATTGCTGAAATCGATGAATTGAGGGGTGTTTCATCGAGGATGATGGTGTCTAATCTCATGAAAAAAAATCTGGTGAAACCTGTCGGGCGTAAGGAACTGCCTGGAAGGCCCCTTGCATATGGAACAACTGATGATTTTTTACGGTATTTTGGACTGAACAAGATATCGGATCTTCCGAAACTCTCGGAAATTAAAGAATTGTCGTTCACCTCAGAGGATTAATATGGATACTAAAATAAATGAATTAGACAAAAGAATAATAGAACTCATTTCGGAGCGGTCAAAGCTCTATATAGACAGCCTGAAACGGCGGGAAGCTGATACTTCAGTGGTTTTTTCCCCTCTTGACCAGCAGGAAGTGCAGTCTGTTATTGAACAGGTAAATAACGGGCCGGTATCCAATGTGGTGATGAAAAGGGTATTTGGTGAGATTATATCTAATGCGGCGAACGCGGTAAAGCCGGTAAAGGTGGCATACCTTGGTCCGGAGGGAACGTTTACTCATGCTGCAATGCTGGAAATATTCGGCAGCTCCATTGTTGCATCAACACAGAAAACAATACCTGATGTGTTCCAGGAGGTTGAAGCGGGAAATGCGTTGTTTGGCGTGGTTCCGGTTGAAAACAGCACCGAAGGTGCTGTGACATATACACTTGACGAACTTCTCGATACTGACATGAAAATTGTCTCTGAAAAGTTCCTCCGGATTTCACACAGTCTGGTGACCCTTTGTGATAATATGAAAAAAATTAAAAAACTCTATTCTCACCCCCAGCCGCTCGGGCAGTGTAAAATATGGTTGAGAAATAATCTTCCTGATGTTGAGACCCATGTGGTGACCTCCACGTCAATTGCGGCGGAAACAGCGTCGTGGGACAAATTTTCAGCGGCAATAGCATCAGAGATTTCAGCACAGCTTTACGGTTTGAACGTACTTGAAAGTAATATTGAAGACTCAAAAAATAACTATACCCGGTTCCTGGTTATTTCCAAAACAGATAATCCTCCAACCGGACATGATAAAACATCAATTGTCTGTGCGGTTAAGGATAAGCCCGGTGCGCTGTACGATATGCTGAAGCCGTTCCACGAAGCCGGAATCAACATGTCAAAGATCGAGTCCCGTCCTGACAAGAAAAAGATGTGGGAATATAATTTTTTCATTGACTTCGGCGGTCACAAGGATGATACCGTGGTGAGGGATGCTCTGGAAAGAATGAAGGAAAACACGATTTTCCTCAAGATACTTGGATCATATCCTGTCGGAAATTGATTGTTCACAATAGTATTATAAAATCCCATATATGCAGTGTGTTATTACACTGTGCTTATCCTTTAATGCAATAATGAAGAAATAATAAAAGCACCCTGTAATACTGCATGAATGCGTACTATTTCGTAATATGTATGGTTGCAATATCCTGACAGGGAGATCCTCATGTCTTCTGCAGTCAGGTGAATGTTGTGATGTATCGCGCAGCAGTTAAAAAAATTATTTGAATCGGAGTATCTCATGCTTATTGTTTTGAAGCCAGGTGTCACAAAGGATGAAATTGATCACATAGTTGATAAAATAAAATCCCTGAACCTCGACCCTCATGTTTCAACCGGTATCCAGCGTACCATTATCACCGTTATGGGTGATGAGGATGTTATCAGGGAACTGCCCCTGACCGCTATTGCCGGTGTAGAGTCTGTTAAACCAATCCTGAAACCTTTTAAGCTTGTAAGCAGGGAAACCCATCCCGACAGGACGGTTATCGATGTCGGGGGAGTTAAAATCGGCGGCAGCAAAATTGTTGTTATTGCCGGACCCTGTGCCGTTGAAGGGGAGAAGGAAGTCGTTGATCATGCGGTTATGGTGAAAAATTCCGGTGCTGATCTGTTTCGGGCCGGATCGTATAAACCCCGGACCTCACCGTATTCATTTCAGGGTTTCGGGCCGGAAGGGTTAAAGTACCTTGCGGCAGCAAAGGAAGCGACCGGGATGCCGATTGTAACAGAGGTTATGGACCCCCGTGACGTGGAGCTTGTTGCCAGGTATGTGGACGTTCTGCAGATCGGTACGAGGAACATGCAGAACTATAATCTGCTGAAAGAAGTGGGGAAGATTGACAAGCCTGTTCTTTTAAAACGAGGGATGAGTTCTACGGTCAATGAGTTTCTCATGTCAGCAGAATATATTCTGTCACAGGGGAACAAGCAGGTGATACTCTGTCCGAGAGGAATCAGGACGTTTGAGGATGTCACACGAAACACCCTTGATGCCGGTGTTGTCCCCATAATAAAACAATGGAGCCACCTTCCTGTTGTCGCAGATCCGAGCCATGCAATGGGGATTAAGGATTTTGTACTGCCTGCGGCCATGGCGTATGTTGCCGCAGGTGCCGATGGTATTATGGTGGAGGCCCACCCGAATCCGGAAGATGCTTTTTCTGACGGCCAGCAGACCATTGATGCCGCACAACTTATGGCGCTTGTCGAAAAACTCGGAAAATTAGCACAAGTAATTGATAGAGTAGTGTAATGTTCCATAAAATCGCGGTTTTTGGACTTGGACTCCTCGGGGGCTCTCTCGCACAGGCACTGAAGAAGGGTTCACGCGATATCGAAATAACTGCCTTCGGGCGGGATCCCGGGAAAATCAGACCGGCACTCGAAGACGGCTGTGTGAACAGCATAGGGGACGCCGCAAATCCTGATCTTACCGGTGTCGGGCTTGTTGTGGTTTCTGTTCCGGTTATTGCGTCTGTGGCAATAATCCGGTCTATCCTGGACAATCCAACCCTTAATGAAAAGGCCCTGGTAATTGACGTGGGAAGTGTAAAAGAGGAGATCGTCCGCAGTGTCGCTGGTCATGACAGGGCGGCGCAGTTTATTGGCTGTCACCCGATGGCGGGGTCCGAAAAGTCCGGCTATGAATATGTGGAAGCTGACCTTTATGACCGTTCATCAGTTATTATCACCCCCCATGAAAAAAACCGTCCCGTTGATATTGATACAATTGCCGGTCTGTGGCAGTCCCTGAATGCGCGCACCGTTGTTGTGCCTCCGGAACTGCACGATCTTGTTGTTGCCTGTACCAGTCATCTCCCCCATATGGTTTCCTGCGCTGTTGCGGAGCAGCTCATGAAATCCGGGTTGAAAGAGCAACTCGGGGAGGACCTTGCCTCTTTTATCGGGAAGGGGTTCATGGATGTTACCAGGATTGCAGCCGGCTCCCCTGACATGTGGCGTGAGATATGTCTTATGAACAGGGAGAAAATTTCCGATGCGATGTCCGATATAATCGCCGGCCTGGTGTCGCTCAAAGGTGTCCTTGAACGCAGCAACGGGTCCGGTGATGAACTGCTGCGGTATTTTACTGATATTAAAAATTTCCGGGAGCCGATGTAATGGATAAACATTTAACTGTTGTAGCTGTTGATGGTCCTGCGGGCTCGGGTAAAAGCAGTGTTTCGAGAGAAGTTGCAGTTGCCCTTGGCCTTAAATATATTGATTCCGGCGCTATTTACAGGGCGATAACCTGGTTTCTGATACGCAGACACGGCGCAATCACGAAGGGACAGGATTTTTCCGGTGATCTCAATGGTGTAGTGATTACCCAGGAGTTCAATAATGACGGCTCGTGCAACACCTTTGTGGATAATACGGATGTTTCTGTCGATATACGGACAGAGACAATCGCGAAAAATATCGGGAAGGTTTCCGATGATCCCGGTGTGCGGGAATTCGTGAATGGTCTCCTGCGGGAATGGGCCCGGAACAGTTCAATTATTATGGATGGGCGCGATATAGGGACCGTGGTATTTCCTGATGCCGACCTGAAAGTGTATCTTGATGCTTCTGTGGACGTGAGGGCGGAAAGAAGATATAATGAATACCGGGAATCGGGAAAAAATGTTGACTTAAACAGTATAAAAAATCAGATTATCCAACGTGATGTTGAAGATACATCACGGCCATTTGGCGCTTTGAAAACGGCTGAAGATGCGGTTGTAATTGATACTTCATCAATGAGTAAAGAAGATGTCATTCAGGCTCTTATCAATCTTATTGCTCCTTTGTGATGTCAGCCTTTCCGGTTTCCAGTGCTTTTGATGTGTGAATATTGGTTATAATATATGTATGCAGTTACATAGAAAGGTAGTGCCGATTTCTGACAATGAAACAGAACGATACGATGTAGCGAACATAGTTCACGCTGTTCCATGGTGTTCGGTGTCACCTTATTATATTTCGCAGGGTATTTGTTATGATGGATTATACTGAAAAATTTGATGAAGACATCAACATGGAGCATGTTGCAAACTCGGCGCTGGATATGGTGGAACCGAATAAGATTCTGCAGGGTGAAGTTGTTACAATCGATAATGAGTTCGCGTATGTAAATGTCGGCACCAAATCCGAGGGACGGGTCAGCCTCGAGGAATTTACTGCCCCCCCCGAGGTGGGAAGCGTGATACCGGTTATGCTCGTGAGCAAACGTCCTATTGACGGCATGTTTGTGTTCTCTATGAGTGCGGCTGAAAAAGCCGGGAAATGGCAGAAATTTTTTGAATGGTTCAAGGCGGGAAATGAATATATTTCCGGTTTTGTGGGAGAGGTTGTCAGCAAGGGAATGATCATAAATTGCGATGGTGTCAGCGCGTTCCTCCCGTTTTCCCAGTCAGGTGACCTCAGGTTTAAAAAATCCCCGAAAGAGAATGAGTCATTCACGTTCAAGATAAAACAGGTTGATGCCGGCAAACAGCGTGTGATACTTTCGAGAAAAGAATATATTGACGAAGAGAACGTGAAAATATGGGACAGCTTCATTGGAAAATACAATGAAGGTGAAAAGGTTTCAGGAAAGGTGATGCGCTTTGTTGATGACGGCGTGATTGTCAATATTGACGGTGTTGAAGCGTTTCTTAACAGGGATGATATTTCCTGGAAAAAGGTATTTAAGAAACGGAATATCCTTAAGCCCTCAGAAGAGAAGGAGTTCCTGATCCTTTCAATTGATGCGGAAAAAAAGAAGGTCCTTGTGGGTCTCAAGCAGCTGTATGATGATCCCTGGTCTTCCGCAGCGGAGAATTTTCATCCCGGCGATACTGTTTCAGGAAAAGTTGTTACGGTTACAAATTTCGGCGTGTTTGTCGAAGTCAGCGATGGTATTGAAGGGCTTGTTAACTCCTCTGATATATCATGGACGAAAAAGAATGTCAATCCGGCGGACATGTTCCGGAAAGGTGAAACGGTTGAGACACAGGTGCTTTCTATCAATGCAGAGGAGCGCAAGATGTCTCTGGGATTCAAGCAGCTTCAGGCGAACCCCTGGGATACCGTTGAGGAGAGATTTCCGGTTGGTTCCGTGTTTACTCGTCCGGTCAAGAAGGTTGTTAACTTCGGCATGTTCGTTGAACTTGAAGAGGATATAGACGGGTTGATCCATATCTCGGATATGAGCTGGGAGGATGATCAGCGTGATGTGATGAAGCAGTATAGCACAGGGGATCAGGTTGAATTTAAAATTCTTGAAATAAAAAAAGACCAGATGAAGATTGCCTGCGGAATAAAGCAGTTAACGAGGTCCCCGTGGGAGGCTATTTACGAGAAATACCCTCCACGGAGCAGGGTATCCGGAGTTGTTTCAAAAATAACCAACTTCGGGCTTTTTGTAAAAATTGAGGACGGTATTGAAGGCCTTGTACATATTTCTGAGGTATCCAGAAAAAAAATAGAGAGTATTGAAGATTTCTTCAAGGTCGGCAACAATGTGCATGCTGTTGTTCTTGGTGTGGATGTTGACAAGAAAAGAATGTCCCTCAGCATTAAGCATTATGATATGATGATGGAAAAAGAGGAGTTGAACCGGGTGTTAAATGACGCAGCCCCCGGAAAAGTAACCCTTGGGGATATACTCAAGGATAAATTGCAATAACGGACCTGATCTATGGAAAGAAGGGAAATACATATTCAGCGAAATATAATTGAAAATTTCCTGATGGCGGCAAAGGATTTTGTTAAGAAAAACAGGAAGCTTGTAGTATATTCGCTGCTTTCGGGTATAGTGGTGCTTATTCTTATAATAAGCGGCCTTGTGTATTATGATGCGAGGGAGAGTAGTGAGGTGGAACGGTTTGAGTCCATACTGGACCAGTACCGCAATTACAGTGGTGATAGTGCCGGGAAAACCAGTATGTTCTATGTGACAGTATCTGAACTTGACAAGATTGTACAGGCCTCAAGCTGGGGCTATGTCGCGGAGTATGGAAATTATGTTATTGGTAATCTTTATTTCGAAAACGGTAAATATGATAAGGCGAAGGAGTATTTATTAAAACACGCTGATGATGGGTCTGCTGATCCCTTTGTTCTTCTTTCCCTGCAGAAAGCCGCTGTTGCATGTGAATACATGAACAATCATAATGATGCGTTTAAAATTTACAAAAAAATGTCTGAACAGTACGGTGACAGCATCATGGCGGACCAGATATATTATGACCTCGGAAGAATGTATCAGAAGAGGAATGACATATATAAGGCGCGGGAATATTATTACAAGGTTATTACGACCTATCCCCGTTCAATTTTTTCCGGCAGGGCAAAACGGAGACTGTTTCTGTTGTCCTATTCTGAAAAAAATTCGAAATAATTCTTGACGTAAAAAGGGAGTGGCTGTACATCTGCTCTTTCAGAACATAAAATTTGAATACATAGTGGAGTAAGCTTGTGGCTGTACCAAAGAGGAGAAAATCAAAATCGAAATCCCGGATGAGAAGGTCTCATGATGCGATAGGTGTACCCAATTTAAGACCATGCCCGCGCTGCGGTGCGTATGTTCTGCCTCACAGGGTGTGCCCGGAATGCAATCATTATAAAGGGCAGTTGATCATGGAGAAAACTGTCAAAATAAAAGAATCTTAACAGCTGCAGTCGGGAGTTGCTGAAAGATTTAAATGACGCACAAAAGGCTGTTTGCTGCTGTAGCGGGATGTCTCTTAGGGCATCCTTTTTTTGTATTATGGCTTGACATGGCAGCCTTTTTATTTTATTATTGAATTTCAAAATACTCAAATGGATGTGAAGTTCCAGTTTTTGTTTTGATTATTGACTCCCCCATAGTGCGTGGGGGAATATGCGTATACCAATGAAAATATTCCTTGAAGTCGCAGGATCAGGTGGGGTCCGGTTCCGGTAGTATCATCCGGTCTATTGTCCTGCAGGGAAGGAGGATGTTAGATGGCTGTCGATTTTGAAAAAATAAAGAAGATCATTATAGACAGACTTGGTGTTGACGGGTCCGAGGTTACCCTTGAGGCTTCTTTTGTCGATGATCTCGGTGCGGATTCACTTGATACTCTTGAGCTTGTTATGGCCCTTGAAGAGGAATTCGGTATTGAAATCCCGGATGAAGATGCTGAAAAACTCCTGATAGTGAAAGATGCAATTGAGTATATTGAGAACAAATTGAAAAAATCATGATCAGTTTCTGGTGATTATTCTTCATCGAGCGGAGTGTTCTTTGTAACTGGATTCGGGATAATCACCATAAACTAATCCTGTGTAAATTAGTTTATGTGAGTGATTGCTTTATGACTGCCAACCAGAATCCGGATGGGCACGCAAAAAAAAGAAAGAACAGATACCGACAACTTAGCAGCCTGCAGAAAAGAATCAGAGTCAAATTTAACAATCAGAGTCTTCTTAACAGGGCCCTTGTACACAGGTCATTCATTAATGAAGCCGGCAACAGCCAGCGTGATAATGAACGGCTGGAGTATTTAGGAGATTCTGTACTTGCCCTTGTCGTGAATGAATACCTTTTTAAACATTTCGAGGATTACGTAGAAGGTGACCTCGCGAAAATTAAGTCAGCTGTCGTATCCGAAGGGACCCTCGCGAAAGTTGCGGATGAGATAAATCTCGGCAGCTATATCATGATGGGGAAGGGCGAGGAACAGAATGGAGGCCGGCAGCGTCCTTCTATTCTCGCAAACACCCTTGAGGCTGTGATCGGCGCGATTTATCTTGATTCAGGCCTGAAAGAAAGCAAGAAGTTTGTCCTGTCGCTCATCAAAAAGGACATTGAAAGGATCGACCAGCAGACGTATCTGCGTGACCCGAAAACAACACTCCAGGAATATGTACAGAAAAAGTATAAAGACCGTCCGGTGTATGAGATAGTGAAGGAATCGGGGCCGGATCACCAGAAGGAGTTTACCGTACGTCTCGTTGTGAACGATAAAGAAATTGGCCTGGGGAAAGGCAATAGTAAAAGAAAGGCCGAAATGGATGCCGCGAAAAAAGTACTGGAGAAGATTCACGGAGGGGAAGCGGTCATTTGATTTTTAAGGAAAACAGGAGCATACGCATTAGAGTATCGGCATTGATTGTCGAGAACAGAAAAATACTGCTGATTGCACACAAAAAAGGCAATAAAGTCTATTGGCTTACTCCCGGGGGAGGAGTCGATTACGGTGAGACTCTTCCCGCTGCATTGCAGCGTGAGCTGAAGGAGGAGCTTGATGTGTCAATAGAGGTTGGTGACGTCGCATTCATTTGTGATACCATTGAGCCGTCCCATAAACGTCATATTTTACATGTTTTTTTTCACTGCAGCACGGTTTCCGGGGATTACTCCATTGGTACTGATAAGAGGCTCTTTTCGTTTAATTTTTTCTCTTCCAATGAGTTGAATGATATAATAATTTTCCCCTCTGTAACTGAGGATATACGCGAATACCTTGAATCAGGATCTGTCAAAAATAACTATTTCCAGAAAAAATGGATGCCCCTGTGAAAAAAATCCCCCTCTCAATAAACGGTCATGCCTATGATATTGTGATCGGATCGGATATTCTATCAACTGTTGATCTTTCATCTGACATGTCGGCCTCGGATAAAACAGGGTTTATTATCAGTGAACGGGTCTGGGGCCTTCACCGTGAATCTATTTCTACCATGTTTCCCGCGTCATGCGAATTTATTACAATGAACGACGGTGAGGAAAACAAAAATTACCGTTACGGGGAACAGTTTTTTGAATGGCTCCTGGAGAAAGGATTTACGCGGAAGTCACTGCTTATGGCTGTCGGCGGCGGCGTAGTTGGTGATTTTGCCGGGTACTGTGCGGCACTTTTCATGCGGGGAATTCCTGTTATCCATGTGCCCACAACACTCCTTGCCATGGTGGACTCAAGTATTGGCGGGAAAGTAGCTGTAAATATCTCTGCCGGAAAAAATATTGTCGGCGTGTTCTATCAGCCTGCGATGGTTATCTCTGATACACGGTTTCTTGAGACCCTTCCTGATGATGAACTGAAAAACGGCATTGTTGAAACTGTAAAACACGCTCTTATCGGTGAATCTGCGCTTCTGGATATGATGATGCGTCATGACCTGTCATCAATTAAGGAACGGGACGTCCTGGAGGAGCTGATATATCTTTCCGCCGGATTCAAGGCCGGGGTTGTCAGTGAAGATGAAAAGGAATCCGGGCGGCGGGCGATCCTGAATTTCGGGCATACCATCGGCCATGCTATTGAGTCCCTTATGGAGTACCGTGGTATTTCTCACGGTGAGGCGGTGGCAATCGGCATGAAAGGTGCGATGGAAATTTCACGGGAGATGGGATTTATTTCACGGGAGGATGTGTCGGTATTTGATGAATGTGCACGGCGGTATGAATTGCTCAACAGTGTCCCTCACTTTGATCCCGGTGATGTTATCGACCATATGAAATACGACAAGAAAAACTACGGGGGGAGAATCAATTTTGTTCTTCTCAGGAGTATGGGTGTGCCGCAGTTTGACTGTGAAGTCCCGGAGGATGTTTTACAACATGTTCTCGGCGGCCTGTAAGGGGGGAGAATGGCGGTTTATCTGAATTACAGCATTGAGGACCACGAGGGCGTGAAGGTGGTTAATATTGGCGGGAACCTCTCCAACTCAACCTACGATGAGCTTGTGCGGGTCGTGTCCGGTTTAACTCAGAAAAGTAATGTTATTTTGAATATGAAGGATGTTCCGGTCATCACTTCTTCCGGTATCAATTCTCTGGTGCAGGCTTCCATGGATGCGCGGAAAAAGAACAAACGGGTGATATTGCTCGGGATGAAGGGGCCTTTAATTAAGATGATTGACACCCTTGACCTGTATGAATTTTTTATTTTTGTCGATAGTATTGAGGAAGGACAGATGAAGCTGGAGTATTATCTGTAACGGCTCAATGCATGATTTCGTCGTCCTCTTCTGACGTTTCCTCTTTGAATGACCCGCCTATTTCCTTCAGGTTCATCACAATACAGTTAAAAAGGCAGCCGGTAACAAGCAGCCGTGACAGGTTCTCATCTTTTTTCGCTATTTCCTCGATTTGATGGACTACAAAAATACTGTTGTCCATTATCTGCCGCAGCAGGTGTTCATTGAAGGCGTTTCCGTCTTCACCGGCCTTCATGTCCTTTGAAGCCTGCCTGAGAGACGCTTTGATGACGGTATTGATCAGGTCCCGGAAAAAATCATCAAAGTTCTCGTTATAGGATACGGTATCACCGTCCTTTAATGTGATCATGGCAACTCGCAGTGGTGGTTTTTCTGCTGATAGTTCAGTGCGTATATCTCTATTTTTTTATGTTCCTGTTTATTTCAGAGAATTTGTCCTTGAAAAGGCTCCCGAGGGTTGAGGCGCCGGGAGAATCCTGCTGCTGATTATATTCCTCATATTCCTTCATTTCCTTGTTCTTTTCCGCACGGCGTTCACTGAGTATCAGCTTTTTGTCATTTTTATCAATATCCTTGACCATAACTTTTATTTCGTTTCCGGTCTGATATTGGGACTGCGTATCGCCGCGGGATGAAAGAAGTTCACCTTTCGGAAGAAATCCCAGCATGCCGTTGGAGAGGCGCAGCGTTAGCCCGTTGTTCCTGTTTCCTTCAATGATCGCTGTGTGTACGGTACTTGTTAATTCTTCAGTTGGCAGTTCCCATGGATCTGCTTCATTGGTAACGAGTTCAAGAAGCATCTTTTTGTCATTGATGTTGATATCGAGGATCCGTACATTTACCATGTCTCCTGTACGCACCACATCTTCGACATTGGCGACACGTTTCAGGAGACTCAGTTTCGATACTGGTATAAATCCTTCGAGACCCGGTTCCAGCTCTACGAAGGCGCCGTTTTTAATGGTATTGGTGATACGGCCGTTGAGAGTCTGTCCTTTCTGGTATTTCCCCGCGTTGTCCCATGGTTCAGGGGAGAGCTGTTTTATGCTGAGCAGTATTCTACGGTTTTCGTCTATTGCAATTATTTTCGCGGTAACCGGGTCCCCTTTTTTAAACATGGAAAGATCATTTGAACGCGACCATGAAATTTCACTCCGGGGCACCATCCCTTCTACGCCGTCAAGGTCAACAATGACCCCGAAACCCTGAATTGACTGGACTGTTCCATGTATTGAATCGCCAACATGTACTGTTGTGAGGATCTCGCTGAGCCGTTGTTCTCTTTTCTGTTCAAGATAGGTACGCCGTGAAACAATAATATTCCTGCCGCCTTCACGGTACTCCAGAATCATGAATTCAAAACTCTGGTTTATAAGTTCCTCCGGGTTGTCGGGGGACTGAAATCCTGTCTGGGATATGGGGCAGAATGCTGTTATTCCTGATATAGAAACCCTGTATCCTCCCTTGACCTGGCCTGTCACGGTGCCTGTTACCGGCAGTTGTTCCTGGTAAGCTTTTTCAACAAGTTCACGGTTAAGGAACCCCATGCCTATTTTTGTTGTGAGCCTGATTTCGCCCCCGGAAAGCGCCGCGACAATCGCATCAATCGTGTCTCCTCTTTTTACGGTTATTTCGTCATTTCCATCAATGAATTCAGTCCGGTCAATAACCGCTTCGCTTTTACCGGAAATATCAATAAGGATACTGTCCTGGGTGATAAGCACTACTGTTCCCTGAACCCTGTCCCCCACTTCGAAGCTGTCGCTTTTTACAAGCGATTCCTCGAGCATTTTTTCAAAATCTTCATTGCTGAAATCATTTTCCCGGGTTTTATCCATAACTATACCTTTGCAGTTTCCTGTTTTCTGTGGTGTTGTGATTATGCAGCGTAAGCCGGTATGCGTTACCTGCAATATTGAGAGCGGGGCCGGCGGTATTTCTACTACATAGCAGCATCAACTGGATTGTACACGGAAGATCCTGAGGAATGAGCAGTAACCTGTGTACAGGTTATTGCCGGACAATGTCCCCGGTTTTCATGCATTGTGCTGAACACGGAGGCAGGCTGTCCCGAACTGCGTAATACCGCTTCCCTGAGTGTGAGTAATATGTCCGGCTCGCCGCAGGTGTCAAATAATATTTTTTGATTTTATTATAAATATAGCCCCTGAAACCTTAAAAAACTGAGAAAATTCCTTTCCCGCTATGAACAGTGTATTGTTATCAGAGTATAGGGGGAATCCCGGGTTTCGGCTGTTTCCGGAGGGGCCTCAATTACGAAGATGAACTGTTTTCGTGATAAAAAAGGATTGACACATAATATGGAAGATGGGACAATATCAATGTCGTATATACATGGTTTCCGGGCTGCTTTCAATTTTACAGCCTTACGTATAATTGATAACCAATTTAGAGGTGATTTATGAAAAGGATTATGGCCGTTGTAATTATAATGTTTGCATGTGCCTCTGTTGTCCATGCTCAGGAAGCGAAAAGTGAAACTGCAAAGAATAAAACAGCAAAAGAGTATATAGCGGACCTATCCAGCACCAATGAGTCAATTGTTATTCAGGCTGCGCAGTGGCTTGGGAAAGAAAAGGAGTCAGATGCAGTGCCGAAGCTTAAAGAACTGTTGACCCAGGATAACAGGAACAAAGTACGGCTTCACTCCGCAATGGCACTTGGATACATTGGTGAGGAATCTTCAATTGATGCGTTAAATGGAAGGCTGTTGAATGAACCGGTTGCCGATGTGAGGTATACCATTCTCCTTGCTATAACAAGGGTGGGTATTTCCAAGAAGGAACATGTGGAAGTGCTGAAAAAGGCCCGTGATAATGAATCGGATATATTTATCAAAGATTATCTTGATAAAATGTGGGAGCGTTTCAAAAAAAGCGCCGAATAACAGTGAATGGCTGAAATTTAAATTTATTAGAAAATTGAAGGGCATACTTTCTGATGGGGTATGCCCTTAATTATTTCAGGGGCAGGTTGTGCTGATACCGGATAATGTTCGTGCAAAGGTTTTAAAGCAGGAAAAAGGGAATACTACTGCAATGGATGAAAGTGACGTTAAGTATCTTGTATTTGACATCGAGTCCGTACCGGACGCGAAACTCATTAAAAAAGTCAAATACCCGGATCAGGTTATTGATGATGAGGCTGCGGTGAGGAAGTTCCAGGAGGAAGTCCTCGCTCTTACCTCAGGTGCTACGACATTCATTCCCGTTACATTTCAGTATCCCCTGTGCATCTGTATCGCGAAGGTGCGCAGCGATTTCACTATCGCTGATATTGTATCGCTGGATGAGCCGAAGTTCCGTCCTTCCGAGATGACAGATCTGTTCTGGCGCGGCGTTGAGAAGCAGTATGGTAATGCCGCACTTGTCACGTTCAACGGGCGGGGTTTCGATGTGCCTCTCATGGAACTCATGGCATTCCGCTATGGAATCACTGCCCAGCGGCATCTAAAAGACAAGTTCGGTTCACGGTACCGTTTCGGTACAAAGCATATTGACCTCCATGACTGGCTTTCAAACTTCAATGCGATACGGATGACAGGAGGCCTTAACCTCCTTGCGAAGGTGCTGGGGAAGCCCGGGAAGATGGA